>ENA-OQBJ01000167-OQBJ01000167.1-human-gut-metagenome-genome-assembly--contig:-NODE-167-length-34711-cov-2.833941_pt1 | contig 34711 bp, 45 predicted proteins | sample MGYA00242743_ERZ504545 | MGnify/ENA primary metagenome ERZ504545 (study PRJEB26092, sample SAMD00036252) | human gut metagenome | host: Homo sapiens | study: EMG produced TPA metagenomics assembly of... | reverse complement strand
TTTCTTTTCTTTCCGGTCCTGCCTTCCACATAATCATGGATATAATATGCCGGTCCGCCGCGGAAACCTCCGTATAAAGGATCTTTTTCTTTATGAATCTGAGCAAGTGTTGCTTCTATAAATGCTGTCGAAGAACCGATCAGCGCTGTCACCCACATCCAGAATATAGCTCCCGCACCACCTGCGGATACTGCCGCAACAACGCCGACCAGATTTCCCATTCCGACACGGGTTGCTGTCGATACGATCAATGTCTGAAAAGTAGACAGACTGTTCTTGTCTTCTTTCTTTCCTGTCAGTGCCGTTACCATATCCGGAAATAACCTGATCGGAAGTACTCTGGTCCGGATGGTAAAATATATTCCTGCCGGTATCAGAAGTATGATCAACAGTGAAATTCCGACACTACCGCCTCCCGGAAGAGGTATCTGCAATAAATCTCCCCACAAAAAGCTATATACTTGTTCTATTAATTTAACTATCATAATATAAATATCCTTTCAAAATCTCAGGACTTTAAAGCACTACACTTTAAAGCCCTGAATTACATCATACTATATTCTGATCTATATTGCAAACTGAAACTTACTTTTGTTCTTTTATCCCTGTGATCATAAATATTAATCAATCAGGTCGTTCTGGAATCTGGACAAATGCTCATACGGAAGAATCAACCTTCCACGGTAAAGTCCACATCCGTCATTGATCAAACTGTTATTTACTGCCGAAAACATATTCACATCCAGTTCAGCCAGCTTAAGATTCAGAAGTTTCATTCCTCTCTCATAAGCCTCATCAAAATACAGACACTCTCCTTCCGGGATTGCATCTCTTCTGCCCGTTCATGTTCCTGCTCTTTTTCATAACCGATATGATTTGCCGAGCCTATTTCTGCAATGTCATCCATCATTTTGGTTCGAAGCTGTACCTCCATATAGCATCTTGAACTATTATCGTAAAATGTAATATGTAAAGACTGATAATTATTCGAACTATGGCTGCAGATATAATCTCTGTAATACGGTTTCACTGACTCGTTCAAAAGCGGGGATGTACTTTCCTTTATCCCCATGGCCGGTTCTGCACTAAATCCCTGCTCCTCCAAAAATCCCGGCAGTACATTTGCGATCTGATACAGGTATTTCCGCTCCTGCTCTTCTCTGTCTTCTTCATTGTTCAGATGGCATCTGGGAACTGAAATAATAATTCTGTAAGCGATTAAATCTCTAAAGCAACTCAATCGTTTCTTAAGTTCTGCTATGCTCGGATATTTCCCGTGTTCTTCATAATAATCATAAATGAATTCCACCACATAACCATTGAATTTCTCTTCTGCCCGGATCAGTGATTTGATCCTTCCTTTGAAAGTAAATGCCATAAACGGATATTCTTTCGCCATATATTTGTAAAACTCTCTCATTTTCTGAGACTGCGCAGTTAAGAAATCATTATGCTCCAGAAGTTCCTGGATCTGCAACAGAAAATTACAATGAATCATATCTATTTCATTTCCTGTTTTCTTGGCATCTTTTCTCAGATCTTTGATGTAATTGTGAAGAATCCGAAGTACTGTATCTCCGGAATACAGATAGTCATTTAATATAACCATCTCTGTCACACTCCTCTTCTGTCTTTTTTCCTCTCTCCTGATTTTTTTATTTTACCAAATTTTTCTTAAACATGCCAGACTGGTAAAAACGAAGTTTTTCCCTTTTACGCTTCCATCCTTTTCAGCTCCGGCATCACTGTACATAGCATCGTGATAAAGCAGATACTTCCACCGATCACATTTGATACCGGCTCTGCAAGGAATACCCCATCCGTTCCCATATGTAATACATATGGCATCAGATAAGTAAGCGGAACTACAATGAACACTTTACGAAGCAGTGAAAAGAAGATTGCCTGCTTCTTCTTATTCAGTGATTTAAATACTGTTTGTCCCATATACTGCAGATCCATAAATATAAACGCCGCAAAATATTGTTTCAACGCCGGAACGGCATCTTTCATAAGAGTCTTATCCGAACTGAATATCCGGATCAGGACTTCCGGAATCATGATAATACTTCCCCACATCACTCCTGTATATATAAGGATCATAACTGCCAGAACTGCAATTGATTTTCGCACACGCGCAGGACGACGAGCCCCGTAATTATAGCTTAAGATCGGAGACGTTCCTTCATTTATCGCATGGATCGGAGTCTCCACAAGCTGACGCACACTGGAAATGATCGTCATTACAGAGATATAAATATCTCCGCCTGTAACAGACAGTACGTTGTTACAACAGATTGTCACCAGGCTGTTCGTAAGCTGCATGATAAATCCGGCCATCCCCAGACTTACAATATTTTTCGCATACCCTGTACATTCCGATATCTCATTCTTCCATAAAAACCGTACTTTCAATTCTGCTTTTCCTGTAAGGAAAAAAAGGACAAAGGCTGCCGATAATGTCTGTGACAGTATGGTCGCAATGCTGCGCCCCGCACTCCGAATCCGAGAACAAAGATAAACAGTGGATCAAGTATCAGATTCGCAACTGCTCCGATTGCAACAGAAAGCATTCCAACTACAGAATATCCCTGGGCATTGATGAACGGATTCATCCCGACTGCGATCATTGACGGCAATGTACCGAGCAGATAGATCATCATATACGGATACGCATACACCAGTGCACTCTTAGAAGCTCCAAACAAAATTAAAATCGGTCTTGCAAATAGTACCCCCGTCACCATCAATATCACACCACTGACACAAACCATGGAAAAAGAAGTATTCATAATACACACGGCTTCTCTCTCCTGCCTTTTCCCTCTGGAAATAGAAAAAAGCGGTGCACCTCCGCCTCCAAAAAGATTTGCAAATGCAGTAATGATCACGATCAACGGAAAGCAGATTCCAACTGCCCCCAGTGCTTTCGTTCCCACCTCCGGGATACGTGCAATATATACACGATCCACAATGTTATATAATAAGTTTAAGATCTGAGCAACGAGCATCGGAAGTGCTGCACCAAGAATATTCCCGGTCACGGTTCCATTTTCAAAGTCAACTCTTTTCATATTTTTACTCATTCCTTTTCTTTTTTCTTGCGTTTTCAGTATAACATCGGTTATTATATATGTAAATTATTGTTTTTATATGGGCAATTCAACAATTTTTTATATGGTTTTTGTTCATAAATAACTCTTATATTTTTATTTTTATCATATAGAGAAAGGAAATTTTATGGAACTGAAACAGTTAGAATATTTTCGTGCTATCGTAGATGCCGGGACCATCAGTGGTGCGGCCAGAGATCTTCATATGACACAGCCTCCTCTCAGCTATCAGATCAAAATGCTGGAAGAGGAATTACAGGTGCCGCTTTTTCTTCGTGGTAAAAAAAGAATCACTTTAACCGAAGCCGGGAAAACACTTTACGAACAGGCCGGAAATCTCCTGATGCTTTCCGACCTCGCCAAACGTGAAGTGATAAAATCCAGCCAGTCTGCCACTCTGCATATCGGTATGACCCCTTCCACCGTATCAATGATGTCCGATCATCTTCTTCATTTTGCAAAGAAGTATCCCAAAGTGCGTTTTGATGTACACGAAGGCTCAACCTTTACACTCAAAGACCAGCTGGAAAACCGGATCATCGACCTTACTACTCTGCGGACTCCCATTGCATTGAACGGATGTGAAACAAAGCCGCTCTTAAAAGAAAGCCTTATGGCTATGAGCATTCCTGATTCCCCGCTTCTTCAGGAACGTTCTTCTATCCCGCTTAAAGAGCTTTCCAGACAGCCGCTGATTCTTTCATACCGCTATCGTAAATATATGCTGGCAGCCTTTGAACGTGCCGGACTGATGTGTGATATATATTTCACTTGCGGAGATGCCCGCACTGCCATGACCATGGCAGAAAAAGGGCTTGGTATTGCTATCCTTCCTGCTTCAATGCAGACGCTTTCTTCAAAACTTACATCATGCAGGATCTCAGGCGCAGATCTTACTACAGAGATCCTGTTGGCATGGAGAAAAGAACAACTCCCGGAGGAGATTCAGGACTTTCTAAAAATGTGGGATTAGCAGATCAGAATCTTGTCCACACACAATCCCTGTCAATCTCTTCCAGACTCGTCACTCCACACATTTTCATCGTATCTTCCAGTTCTGTTCCCAGCTTTTCGATATAAGATTTCACGCCTTCTTCTGCGCCTCCGTATACAGCTGTCACAAATGGTCTTGCAATGATCACTGCATCTGCTCCCAATGCAAGTGCTTTAAATACATCCACACCACTGCGGATTCCACCGTCTACGAATATCTTCATAGAATCACCTACTGCCAGTGCAATCTCTTCCAGAACTTCTGCTGTCGCCGGGCACTGATCCAGTACACGGCCACCATGATTCGATACTACAATTGCAGATGCTTCCGCCTCTTTTGCTTTCAATGCTCCTTTGACGGTCATAACACCTTTCACAATAAATGGTGTGCCTGCCATCTTCGCAATCTGACGGAGTTCTTCTACCGTCTTACTTCCTGCCGGTGGCTCCATATTCTTAAGAAACGGAAGCCCTGCTGCATCAATATCCATCGCCACTGCGAGGGCTTTCGATTCATGTACCATCTCCATCTTCCCGCAATCACATCCAAATTCCATGGTTTCACAGTCGGGATTCCGATTCCATCTGTTTTCTTAATCGCTTTTGTTGCTGCAACCATCACATTACTGTCCACGCCATCTCCTGTAAATGCAGCAATTCCGTATTTTGCACAGGAAGATACCAGAATATCATTATATGCCACATCATCCAGGCAGTCTCCATAATGTAATCCTACTGCACCAACCGGACCTGCAAAAAACGGATATTTGAATTTCTTCCCGAAGAGCTCCAGTGATGTATCCACCGGTTTATTCTCGGCAATTGTATCCATCTGTACACGGATTTCCTTCCATTTGTCATAATTGCGGATAGCTGCATCCCCTACTCCCTTTGCGCCCGGTCCCGGCATCTGGTTCTTACAGGCACGTCCGTTACACTCCGGACAGGCTTTACAATAATTTCCAATACGTGTTCTTGCATTTTCTATACATTCTGAATAATTCATATTTTCCCCTCTTTTCTTTCGTTTCCTAACATCTTCCACAGTTTCTGCAGGGATTACATCTTAATTTTTTCAGTTTTAGATTCCAGTCTTGAATTTCCGGTAACTTTTCCCCGGTTATCCACCTTTTCATCCCATAATGATCTGAAACCGTAATTTTATCCCCATTCCACTCAATCTCCAGTGGATACAGTGTAATATTTTCAGGATTCATACAGTTCTGATGAAGTCTTGGTGAATACACTTCTTCTCCCCAGGATACGGCCTGATCTATTGTCCGAATCCGTATATGCGTCTCACTGATACGTAAAATCTCCGGTTCCGCTGCACAATGATATCTTTCAGGTATTTCATTCTTGAAAACAGAAATGATTCCTAACGGCATCCTGATCTTTTCATTCTTTTTCATCTTAATATCCGATCTCCTCCAGAATCCGCTCAACAAGTCTCACATTTTTCAGCGAAAATTCTTCCGTAACCGCCGGCTTCTCATTTTCATCGATACATCTGCCAAATTGTTCTACCTCCAAGCGATAATTCTGTGGAACTTCTACCGTCTTTACTTCTTCCTCCCCCTCAGCCGTACGAATCGTATAGCTTAATTCTCCATCACCATTGAATGAAAATTTGGTTCCGGTAATGCTTCCCTTCGTTCCATCTATCTCCAGACGGTCCAGTCTCCTGTCCTGATCCGTTGCAAGTGTCATGCCACAGGTAAATGCTGCTTTCTTTCCATCTGCGAATTCCATGACCACAGAAGTCAGCTTATCGATCTTTTCTTCCGAAAAGATTGCGGAAGCCTCGACTTTTTCTGGTTCTTCATTCAGAAGTCCTAACGTCAGACTTGTGTTGTATACTCCAAGATCGTATGTACACCCTCCAAGAGTCTCCCGTCTCATCCGGATATTTTCCTTATTATAATCCGATGTGATAAATGCAGAATCTATATAACAAACTTCTCCTATCGTTCCATCTTCTATCTCTTTCTTAATTGCAGTGATATATGGACTGTGCTGATACGCAAAAGCTTCCATAAGATATACATGATTCTCTTTTGCCGTGTCAAATAATTCTTTTACCTGCTTTTCACACGGTGCAAGCGGCTTTTCACACAGTACATGTTTGCCGCTTTTCATAGCTTTCACGGCCCACTCATAATGTAAAGTATTTGGCAGCGCAATATATACCGCTTCCACTTCCTGATCATCCAACAATTCTTTATAACTTCCATAGGCTTTTTCAAATCCGAATTTTTCTTTAAATTGTTCAGCTTTGTCTATGTTTCTTCCGGCAATTGCATATAATTCGCAGTTGTATGCCTGTATCATTCCCGGAATGGTACAACTTCTGGCAATTCCGGCAGTTCCTATAACGCCCCACTTGATTTTTTTCATTGTTTTACGCCTCGCTTATGTATGATAATTTTATTTTAGCACTTTTGGAAACATTATCCTACTAAAAAAATGTACCTTTTATCCTTATTACTCGGGCACTGAAATTTACTTTTTCAAATCAGCCGTTTTTCATATTTGGGGAATACTTTGTGCTGCACATAACGCCCCATACCCCACTTCCTCATTCGGATACTCGTCAAATCCCGGTACTTTTTTCGCTCCACGTCTCAGATATGCCTTCACCTTCTCCCCATATAGATATGGATCGTTTTCTCTCACAATCCCCCATTCCATCAAAAGCGCTGCACTTCCTGTCACAAATGGCGTGGCAAAGGATGTTCCTGTAAATGCCGCATATCCTCCGCCCACTGTTGTTGTCATAACTTCCACTCCCGGTGCCACAAGATCCGGTTTCACCATATTTGTAAGTCTGGTAAATCCTCTTCCCGAAAAATCCGCATATGCAAATGTCCTTGCGTCATATGCTCCTACGGATATTGCACGGCTGGAAGAAGATGGAATTGTGAGCGTCGTAGCATCTGTTGGAAACAAGAATCCTGTTCCACGATTCAATACATTGTCGCTTGGAAGCCACATTTCATATTGTCCTGTCACAATCTTCCCGGCACTTAGAACAATTCTCCATATTCCTTCTGTCAGATAACTTTCTACCGGAAGCAGATCTATATAGATTTCCTGGGAAATGCTGTAAGGACTTGGTTCCCCATAATAAAGCAGTATTTCTGTCTGACCAATTCGGAAGCGATGTGGTCCCAATATCTCCGGTACCGGTCCGACCCGCACTCCCGATGGATTGATGATCGAAATCTCTATTTGATCCGTATATTCTTTCCATATCTGGATACTGATCGATGACTGTCTGCTCTGAATTGCAAGCTGGATTGTCTCTTCTCCTTCTGAAATAATTCTACCGGAAGTATGCCCGGCACTTGCCGCTTCATTTCCGGTTCCGATGCAAAATACACTCTTCCATATATTGGACACATCATCGATATACCGCTCCAGAAGTGTCGTCCCGTCATGTCCGCCGTATGTATTCCCAAAACTGATATTCACAGCTACAGGCATCCGAAGCTCCAGTGCCTTTCTTATTATATAATCAATCCCCATCATTAGCTCTGTCGTTCTTGGGAATCCTTCCTGTATGGGATTACCAAGTTTTACAACGATCAATTCACTCTGCATGGCAACTCCGGCATAACGTCCTCCACTGTTGCTTCCATTTCCTGCTGCTACTCCCGCCACTGCCGTACCGTGTCCGGAAATGTCCTGGCTTCTCACAAGCCTTCTCTGTTCTGATACAGTTTGTGCATTTAATGCTTCATCTATTTGTCCTTTCGTATACTCCACACCGATGCTGTATCCAACCGGTGCTGTTTCCCCATCTGCCGGATTCAGAGACTGATCCCACAGATACCGAATCCTCGTGCTTCCGTCCGCATTTCGAAAATCTATATTCGCATAATCGATTCCCGAATCTATGATTGCAACCAATATTCCCTGTCCATACAGAGAAAGGCGTGTATCCTGTACCGCATTGATACAAGACACACGCCTTCCTTCTGCTGCCTGAAAGAACAGCCGTTTTGGTTTTTCTACATATTCAACTTCCGGAATTTCCGATAAGATGTCGATTCTGGATTCTGTAATTCGGATGACTGCATATTCATTTTGAAGTTCTGTTACTTTGGATGCTATCTTTCTGACTCGGTCCAGATTTACAGAATATTTGATGATCAGATCCCATTCCCGTTCAAGCGGATCATATCCAACATTTAAATTCAAGGATTTTTCCCGCTCATCTTCCGCGGAATTCAGTGCAAGATTTAAAAGATTTTCTAGTTTCTGACTGGTCATACATTAACTCCAGATGCTTTTGTTATTAATATATGTACTTTGTAAGCCATAGGGGACACTGAAAAAGCCACTTTTTTACGTCCCCTATGCGTCATCACTTCTCCCAGCACTCGCCCCACTGCCCCGGCAAAATCATTAATATTCTGAATCTGCACCAGTTCTCGGTCGAATATCTCTCTTGCTGCCTCTCTGGATTTTGCACTTCCCATGAAGATTCCTATGACCTGGATTCCTTTTTGCTTTAACCTCTGAACTTCCCTTGCTGTATCCTCTATTGCCGGCTGGTCAGTATATTCCTTGTTCGTATAAAAAGCTCCCTCACCGATATTCTGGTCGTCCATAGGGTTTGCATCCGTCAGTACAAGTAAAATTCTTTTTGCTTTCTTACTTGCTTCCATCAAATATCCTGCTGCACGCAGAGCCAGTCCGTCCCGGTTATTTCCTGCCGCAACATATCCGAATAATTCATTTCCAACCTGTTCTTCTTCATAATCTTTAAAGATCCGCATCACCGTAAAGCCCCGGATACTGCAATAGGAATATATCTGTGCCGGTATTCCACACTCTTCCAGACTTTCTGCCAGGACATATGCCTGCGCCGCAATCTGTTCCTGCATCTGCTTTCTGGAAGACGATGCATCGATCAGCATATCGACTGAAAATCCCGGAATCTCCACTTCTTCTTTCCGTTCGAATACTCTTGGATTATCCAGATAAACTGCTTTCCATACTTCTCTCGGATTGATCTTCCCGTGCGTTGCCATTTCTGGAAATGTCTCGTCCTGTGTCTCCAGACAGATGCGTAATTTCTCTGTAAGTTTTCTTATACTGTTTCTGTATATTGCACGATTCTTCTCATAATACTGTTTATTTTTCTCATATTGCTGGCAGATTCTTTTTGAAATTCCAGGATTTCCTGTCTTTCTCGTTTTCTTTCTATTTCCGAAAGTTCTTTTAATTTTGTTTTGCTCTTCTGCTTTTCTTTCCATCCTGATCTTCCTCTTGTAAAGAGTACATGACAATTCTTATGTTTATCCACACATATCTCCCGCTCTATTCTTTCCTGCTCAGTCTGCGGGTACATATTCTTGCCAAAGCAGGCTTCTACATATATTCTTGCCTCCCCCGGATCATTTTTTAATGAGAACTGCACCAGATAATGCTTTGACCGCTCTATAACTCCTGTTTTTTCCTCACTGCCGACGTCTTTATCTTCATAATACTTCGCCCGTACATATGTGGCACTCACTTTTCCAACAGAATGGAATGCTCCGGCAACTTTCTGAAGAAAATAAACACCTTTTTTTTTCGCGGCTTTTGACGGACAATAAGAAAAATATTTCCACAGATTCTCTCGTGTCTGTTCCAGAATCTCATCCGTTGTCATCTCTTCCGTATAGGAAAATGCATGCAGAAGTTCTTCCTCTTCTGTAGTTAGTTCGGATGGCTGTCCCAAAATTTCTCTGCAATGTGCATTCCGGATTTGTTCTATCCTTGCATATTCTTTATAATTCCTGTAACGGTTCAGATTATCCAGCGCATACTCCCTTCGCAGTTCTTCCATTACTGATCTTATTTTTCTTTCTTTTTGGTACAATGCATTCTCAAGTCCGATCCAAAGAAGACCTTCATACAGTTCCCGGTCTTTTCCGCCCAGCTGATTAAAAAAATCATCTATTTTCTCCTGATCGTACCATTTGTAAGTCAGACCGATAATCAGATTCAGATACATATCTGCCGTTCCGTTCGATGCAAATGCAAGGAAAAGTGGTTCAAGTTCATAATTTTCTGCCGCCGCCCATATAAAATTGCATGCTCTTTTTGCTTCTCTTAATTCTTGTTCTTCTATTTCCGCCATGCTATAACACACTACTTTCCTGTTACTTCACAAACAAATCTTTTTTCACCGTTTTCTTCGAAATTCTTGTACGGATCGTATCACGAATCAGGGTCTGTTCATAGGTATCAAATGTTTTATTGGTAATTCCCATATCCAGTGCCGTAAATATATCAAGTCCTTTTTCCATCAGACCGACTGCTCCTAAGAGACCACGCAGATCCAGAGCCTTGGAAGATATCTCTCCATTTTCACATTTCTTATGTAATTCCAGAAACATAAATGTCAGTTCTCCTGCTCCTTCTTCCCTGATGTCCGGATAATGCTTTTTTATTAATTTAATCAGACTTTCCTTTGAAATCATCGGCATCTGGATTACGACAAATCTGGATACCAGTGCTTCATTCAGTTCTTTTGTACCCGCATATCCGTAGTTCATCGTTGCAATGAATCTTGTCGCCGGATGTAATTCCATACGTTCGTATCCTGGAACATCAATCGTCCTCCGGAAATCCAGTGTCGCATGAAGTACTGCCATTGCTTCACTTTTTGCCATGTTGATCTCATCTAATATGGCAAATCCACCGGCTTTTGCCGCTGTATACACCGGCCCCGGTCTGAAAGATACCTCTCCCCCACGGAATGTATCCATACCAATCAATGAAGCTGCATCCATATTCACATGAAACGACACATCCCACCGTGGTCTTGCAAATACTCCCGCCAAATTTTCTGCAAACAGACTCTTTCCCGTTGCTTTCGGACCTGCCAACAGAATATTCTCTCCACACAAAATTGCGGTAATTGCCTGCTCCCAGACTTCTTTTCCATAGTAAAATTGTTCCAGTTTCGGAATTCTTGAACCATATTCTTGTTCTACCGGGTATGTTTCCCTATATTCTGTTATCTCACGAATCAGATCATCTCTGATTCCAAGTTCTCTTAATTTTTCCAGCAATTTCTAAGGCTCCCTTTCTGAAATGTTGTTATTTTATAGATATACACTATCCACTTCTCCATATTTTATTACTTAAAAATACACGAATCAAAGATTTTCCCTTTTTCTTACAAACTGCAGGAATTTCTTCACCGCTACCGAAGCATTTTACTTATATTCTATTCTACTATATAATAAAAAACAAGAAAACTATTACATAGGAGGAATCGCCAATTATGTCGACAAAAAAAGCCAATCTGATTCTTACAACCTGCTCTATGGCATGGGGAACTTCTTATATATTTATGAAACTTGGAATTGAGGGACTTTCCCCTCTGATGCTGATGGCTCTGCGTACGGGAATCGCATTTCTGATTCTGGTACTTATATTTTTCAAAAGATTACTGAACGTTAATAAAAGACTTTTACTCTACAGTGCCATCACCGGCTTTTTGCTTTTTACAAACCTTACGCCAATCCTTTACGGATTAAATACGATCACTGCTTCTCAGAGTGGATTCATCCTCAGCACCACCGTTGTGCTTGTTCCGATCATTCATGCAATTATTTCCCGCAGACTTCCGGAGCATCATGTCAGGCTTGGAATCATTATCGTATTGATCGGAATGATACTGATCAACGGCGGTGATATATTTGCTGTCAAGCCCGGAATGCTGCTTTGTATGCTTTCGGCTTTCAGTTATTCAATCAATATTGTATTAAACAGCTATTTTACCAGACAGGTAGATCCACTTGCACTCGGAATCTACCAGCAGGGCTTTACCTGTCTTTATTCCATAATCGGTCTGCTATTGTTCGGATCCCCGATATTTCCGAGCACCGCGTTGGACTGGATCTCCGTTCTTGGACTTGCTCTTTTGTCCTCAGCTTACGGATTCGTTGTACAAACTGTTGTGCAGCAATATACAACACCGGAGAATACCGGATTCCTGTTCTCCCTGGAACCGATCTTTGCAGCGATTTTTTCCTTCATCTTCCTGCATGAGAAGCTCACAGAGATGGGATATCTCGGGGCCATTTTCATTCTTGCAGGAGTGTTTACCGCTATCGATGCCAAAAGTACGGTAATGGAATTAATCACCGGAAAATCCGTTGCAGAAGCTACATCCAAAAGATAGCAGAAAATCCGTTGTCTTGTCCTGATATGCTCCCTTTACTGAAAATCCAGTAAAACAGGAGATGCCATTGACTGACAACGGATTTTTATCTTTTCTACAAAATCTCTGCTTCTAATTTTCTATAAATCGCATCTGCAAGAATCTTATGACTCTGTCCATCCATATGCTCCTGATCTGCTTCCGACGGACTCGCATAATCTGCTGCCCGCATGAATCGTTTGCCATACTTTCCGGCCACTTTTTCATATACCGGTTCTAATTTCTTTGATACTTCTACGGATTCTGGCGAAAATTCCTGATCATATCCGTCCTGCCATACCTTTTCTCCCAGATAGATTGGAGATATCACAAGAACCTTCATCTTATCTGCATACTGATTGATCTGCTCCAGTAACCTGGCAATTCCTTTTCCGATGATTTCTGCTGACGCTCCGAATATAGTTTTGCAGTCATTCGTTCCAAGCATCAACACGACTGCATCCGGCGTGTGCGTCTCCAATAATGTCGGAAGCAATTCTGTTCCCCGTCTTCCCAGGCGAAGCGGATCTTCAAATATGGTCGTTCTTCCACACAGACCTTCCTCAACAATTCTAATATCTCGGTCCGCCAGTTTTTCCTGTAAGATTCCGGTCCATCGTTCTTCCCACGAAAAACGCTTTCCGGTCTCTCCATCTAACCCCCACGTATTCGAATCCCCAAATCATAATATCTGTTTCATTACTTCCTGCACCTGCCTTCTGAGCTTTTCTCTCTTTTATCTTTTAATAACTGGAGTTTAACACCGTTTTCCTATTAAGTCAATATGTTTTATATGTTTTCTGTGTTTTTGCTTTCCATCCTACTTTCATTTATGTTATACTATCTTATAGTTTGTTCGTACCAATCATACAAGGAGGAATTCAACATGAATGAAAGATTAAAACAACAACTTGATTTCATTCTCGAAATTGATAAAGAAAAGAATATATTAAGACAAACCCACCTTTCCGGACACGGAAGACGTGAAAACGATGCGGAACATGCCTGGCATATGGCAATTATGGCATACCTGTTAAAAGATTATGCCAATGAACCTGTCGATATCGCAAAAGTTATGATCATGTGCCTGATCCATGACATTGTGGAAATTGACGCCGGAGATACTTATGCCTACGATACAGAAGGATTAAAGACGCAGAAAGCACGTGAAGATGCTGCCAAAGAACGGATTTTCTCACTGTTACCAGAAGATCAGAAAAAAGAACTGACTTCATTCTTTGATGAATTCGAAAATTACCAGACACCGGAATCCAAATTTGCACATTCCCTGGATAACCTGCAGCCATTGCTTCTCAATAACAGTAACGGCGGTGGCGACTGGCGTGAGCATCAGGTTACTTCCGAACAGGTATACGGAAGACAACGGAAAACGCAGCTGGGATCTGAGACTTTATATAAAGTAACAGACCAGATACTCAAAGAAAATATAGAAAAGGGAAATATTAAAGAATCATAAGCAATGTTTTTCTTTCTACAGGACCTGTCACCGGCAGTCCCTGTAGAATGCATAATAAACAAAACATCATATTATTTTTCTATTAATACCTTTTTCCTTTAAATCTGCTAATCTATTCCATAGAGGGCTGCCTGCTTACCTCATTCAGTATGTTTTTGATTATATATTTCTTTTAGATTATCAATCGCCCTCTCTACATCCAACGTATGAAATCCCAGCCAGCTTTCATTCATCATTTTTTCATCTGCAATTTTATAAATCTTCCTGCTCTCTATTAATTTAAAATAGAAAACGCCATAACCACAATCCCAAGAACCACTAATATCACACCCGTCGCCCGGTTCAATGTCTTCGGTGTTGCCTTATTCGCAAATACTGCCGCAATCCTTGCCCACAACAGTGTGAACACAATACATAAGATCCACACCGCTATATTCGGCATTCCCCCGATTGCAAAATGCGAAACTGCACCGGTAAAGGCAGTAAATGTCATGATGAACACACTCGTTCCTACCGCCGTCTTAAGCTCATAGTCCAGGACAGAGGTCAGGATCAAAAGCATCATCATACCGCCTCCGGCACCGATAAATCCACAGATAAATCCGATCATGACACCACAGATTAACGACTGCACTGCACGTTTCTTCGGCGATACTTTTTCCATGGCTTCTTTTGTTGTCATGACAGGTTTTACGATGAACTTAATGCCGAGCAAGAATGTCATAAATACCGAAAAATTTCCCATCGTTGTAGATGGTACCAGACTGGACACATAACTTCCCACAACGGTAAAGGTAAGTACGCTGACCATCATGATCAGACCATTCTTCACATCCAGATTCTTATTCTTTCCATATGTATAGGCAGATACTGCGCTTGCAAGTACATCTGATGAAAGTGCAATTCCGACTGCATATATGGATCCATTCCAAGAAATGTGATCAGAATCGGACTGATCACTGCCGCCGCACTCATTCCTGCAAATCCGGTTCCGAGTCCGGCTCCCATCCCCGCGAAAAATGTTACAATAATCATTAATATTGTATTCATCTAGTTCTTTTCCTCCAACATCTTCTCTATATTCGCTTCCATATGCGCCATTCCTTTTTGAAGTGCTTTTCTTGTATCTTCATCCATTCCTTCAAATAGTTTTTCAACGAACGACTGCTGAAGTTTCTGTCCTTCTTGGATAATCTCTTTTGACTTTTCTGTACAGATCAGATTGACTTTTCTTCGGTCACCTTCTACACTTTTCCGCTCCAGATAGCCTTCATTCACAAGTTTATCCACATTTACCGATACAAGATTGGCTTTAATTTTTCGTATTTCTACGATGTCTCTGGCAGTTTTGTATTCTGGGTTGTTCGCCAAGAAAAGTAAGATGTCAAATGCGGTCTGTGGAATATTCAGTTCATGGCATAACGGTTTGCAGGTCTCACTGTATGCCTTTGACAGCTTTTCTGCAAATTCAATTCCTGTGTTCATATATGTAGGTCTCCTTTTTTATTTCATTTTTGAACTATTCATTTTTGTATTAATATAACATTTAGAAATAATTTTGTAAAGTACTATCTGATATGCACTAATATGCCAGTGTAAAGCAAAAGCCTTCCGAGTACCGACTCAGAAGGCTTTCCTGCTCTTTCAAAAATGAGCTGTTTTATTTCGATTACTATATTTCCATCATTCCGGACATAACACATCCACCAACTGCTCCACATTTTTTCATATCATTCCACTGTTCTTCATCGAACTTTATTCCGCCTATTCCATACACCGGAATGCTGACTTCCCGGCAAACCTCTTTTAAAAATCCCAATCCTCTTGGCGGTAATCCCCTCTTACAATCTGTCGCATAGATATGCCCTGCCGTAAGATAGGAGCTCCCAATTGCTCTGCTTCTTTCGCTTCTTCTACAGAATGTATAGAAATTCCAATCTTTGTAAATTTTTTCTTTTCTTCATCAGTTATTTTTTGCAAAATTGGAAGTGGCAGATGTACAGATGTACATCCAAGTTCTAGTGCAGTCTTCCAGAAATTATGAAGAATACAAGACACCTGATAACGGCTGCAAATATTCATTACTTCTTTTGCCAATGTCCCATATTCCTCTTCTGTCAGATCTTTTTCTCTTAAGATCACAGCTTCCGGATGTATCTTGCAGACTCTTTCTATCTGCTCTAAAAACGGGCGGTTGCATAATTTCCGATTGCTGACTGCAATGATTTTAAAGTCCTGATTGTTTACAGATTTTATCACTGACAACTCCTTTCAGCTGTATTCGGCATGTTTTTAACACAAGATACTCCCTGTTACACATAGATATAATCACTCATCACCGGCTGAAGATTGTGTTTCAGAAGTGCCTGATAGACCTCATCCACCGAACGTCCATCCGAGATTTCAAACTGATCGTCACCCTTGTCTTCGATATCTTCTACATGACTTCCGATACCGGTACTTACACCAGCAGATATCTTCGTTGCTGCAATACTTACCAGATTATCGCGGACTCTTTCACACTCTCGTGTCGAAACCGTGATGCTTGCAAATGGCATAAACAGGCGGTATGCACACACTACCTGCAAAAGCTGCGGTTCGTGCACATCCATCGGATTAATCCTGTCATTATTGATGATCGGACGAAGTCTCGGACATGAAAATGCGATCTCTGCATGTGGATATTTTCTCTGTAATAAATATGCATGATATCCGGTCGCAAATGCATCTTTTCTGAAATCATCCAACCCCAGAAGTGCTCCGAATCCAACTCCACGCATGCCGCCTTTCAATGCTCTTTCCTGTGCATTTACACGATACGGGTAGATTCTCTTATGCCCTGCAAGATGAAGTGTCTCATATTTATCTGAGTTATATGTCTCCTGAAATACCGTTACATAATCTGCCCCACATTCATGCAGATATGCGTATTCGTCTGAATTTACCGGATAAACCTCCAGACCAATAACTTTAAAATATTTTCTGGCGATCTTACATGCTTCACCGATGTATTCTACTGTAGATTTGTTACGGCTTTCTCCTGTCAGAATCAGGATCTCCTGCAGACCTGTCTCAGCGATCGCCGCCATCTCTTTTTCGATCTCTTCCGCATTTAACTGTGCACGGTTGATTTTGTTATGGCAATTAAAACCACAGTAAATGCAATAGTTCTCGCAATAATTTGCGATATAGATTGGTGTGAACATATAGACACTGTTACCAAAATGTTTTCTCGTCTCGATCTGCGCTGCCTGCGCTATTTCCTCCAGAAATGGCAGTGCTGCCGGTGACAATAACGCCTGAAAATCTTCCGGTGTGCGCTCTGCATGTGCCAGTGCACGTTTTACATCTTCTGCTGTATATGTATTATAATCATAAGCCTCCATGGCTGCCACGACCTGATCGAGTATTTCTGATCCGATATCCTCCATGCCTGGAAGATAGGTCATGTGATCGATCCGGTTCTTCTTCTGGTCTTCCAAAATCTCCTCGCTTAAAATACTTTCATTAATATGTGTATCTTCATGATTTGTTCCCATTTGTCGTGCCTCCTAATCCTGCAGAAATCCGGTCAGCGGTGAAGATGCACTTGCACCACGCTCAATCGTTCTTCCAAGTCCGGAAAGGTACGCACTTCTGCCCGCTTCGATTGCTTTCTTAAATGCTTCCGCCATCGCCGGTACATCTCCTGCTGTTGCGATTGCCGTATTTGCCATCACTGCAGCTGCACCCATCTCCATTGCCTCGCATGCCTGGGACGGACGTCCGATTCCGGCATCTACAATGATCGGCAGATCAATCTCATCGATCAGGATCTGGATGAAGTCTTTGGTACAAAGTCCCTTATTCGAACCGATCGGCGCACCAAGCGGCATGATACATGCAGCTCCGGCATTTGCAAGATCTCTTGCAGCATTCAGATCCGGATACATATACGGCATAACCACGAATCCTTCTTTTGCAAGAATTTCTGTAGCTTTGATCGTCTCATAATTATCCGGAAGGAGATATTTCGAATCTCTTACCACCTCCACTTTGACGAAATTGCCACATCCGACTTCTCTGGAAAGTCTGGCAATACGTACCGCTTCTTCTGCATTTCTGGCTCCTGATGTATTCGGAAGAAGTGTCACATCTTCCGGAATATAATCCAGAATATTTGCCAGACCGCCTTCATTTGCACGACGGAGTGCCAGTGTGATAATCTGTGCCCCTGCTTTTTCCACACATGCTTTCACCAAATCCAGTGAAATTTTCCTGAACCTAATATAAAACGAGAAGTAAACTCTTTTCCTCCAAGTGTAAATGTATCTGTATTTTTTATTTCTTTTTTATCCATAATCAGGACCTTCTTTCCTATTATTTTCTGCTCATGCTTTTTTATTTATCTATCTTTTTTTGCGGCATGAATCTTATGTTTCTTACCTGTCTTCCTACACATCCTCTTCTCCAAGGATCAGACGTGTGATCATATTCGCCTCATGTGCTGCACAGATTGCAACTCTTGGTGCCATCAGGCCATTTCCATATGTTGGTGCCGTCTCGCGGTCTCCGCACAGGTAAAAGTTCTTCATTAACTTCTGTGTGCGAATCGTATTACTGCTTCCGTATCCTGCCATACCGGTTGCCGATACCAGTTTCTTTTCCGGAAAATGTTCCAGTATTCCATTCACCAGCATTGCCTTCGCCTCTGGATTATCGAATGCTTCACATACAATAGGCTCGTCACGAAATAGTGCCTTAAGATTTTCTTCTGTGACTTTCACACAGTCTGTATAGATATCCAGATACGGATTAATTTTTAACAGTAATGATTTTAACGCATCTGTTTTATACATTCCGATATGCTCCATAAAGTACTGCTGCCGGTTCAGGTTCGTAATATCTACTACATCAAAATCTATCAGATGGAGATGTCCGACTCCGATTCTGGCAAGTGCATATGCCACATTTGATCCCAATCCGCCAAGTCCGGCTATCGCAACCCTTCCTGCAGACAGATGCTTCTGCTTTTCCGGAGAATGTCTTTCATTAAGCGCAGCCATAATCTCTTCTTTACTAAGTACTTTTGCGTTCGCATTTTTCGTCATATTTTCTGATACGATTTCTCCCATGAATGTTAGCCTCCTCCTACAAATGTCACAACCTCCAGACGGTCGCCGTCTTTTAACATGGTATCGGAATAACTATATTTTGGAAGAATATCTCCGTTTAACTCTACAGCAATTCTTTTTACCTGATACTGATTCTGCTCCAGATATTCTGCAACAGTAGTATCCTCTGTCAGATTGATTTCTTTTCCATTTACGATAATCATGTATGTTCTCCTTTCCCGGATATATACAGCGAACTTGCCACTGACAACTTCTCTTGCATACTTTAGTATGAAAAAAAGAGTTCACGAAGTAAATACACCCGTGGTGGTGCACCCCTTCATGAACTCTCGTTCACTCTCAACTTATCCGATATTCAATTGTTCCTGATTTACGTCACATAGCAACAAAAAAGAGAAATACCAACTAAATGCATCTCTCCTAAAATCTACGTTATACATTCCTACGTTGGCATTATCCAAATCAGGTATATGGGTCGAAGTTCTTAACTTCCTCTCAGCCTGGTACACAAGCTCCCCGTGTTTTATCTACATATTTAAGTATAAGAACTCATACTCGAAATGTCAACTCATTTTTTATTCATTTCTGACTTTTTCCGAAACAACTATTTTTTATTCATTCTACTTATTATCAAAAGTAATATTCCGTACCATATTTCTGTTGATAAGCTGTGTCCCTTTCTTTGCATCAACCTTTACCCACTGTATATCTGCGTCCATGAGTTTTCCTTTGATTGCTCCTACTTCATTGAACAGACTTACCGTACAATCTTTTCCCATATACTGATCTAACATTGAACCATCCATATCTTCTTCCATCCTTTCTCCACTTACGATCGTGATTACATTATTTGCCGCCTGTACTGCCATCACTGTAACCATATTCAGGTTATTAATCGCTACCATCGTTGCAACATCCATGTAGTCCACCTCCATCTTTTTTGCAGGTCTTGTTATCAGTATATCATACTTCCAGATGATAGAACGATTTTAATGCTCACACCCATTCCCGCTGCCGACATCGCATATGTTGCCTGAATATCCATTGTCGAAAACTGTACATTCGGCTTAATCCCATGCTTATCCAGATAACGTGTTCCATCAATATCTAATCCTGGACATGTTACAATATAGCTTCCGTCTCTGCAAATTTTGCCGAAAATATCTTTCTTTTTGCCAGCTTGTGTCCCTCTGGCAATAATGCAACCATCGGATCCTTGTACAAGGTACGATCAATACCGGCGGAACCTTCACCGGTACTTATAACGGACTTGGGAAAATGCTTCTGACGTTAGCCGGAAGTACGCTCCAGATTGCACTTCACGTAATCTTAACCTGGTTCTTCTTCTCTCATTTCGGGCTGGCAGCCCCTGCCATTGCTACCGGTATCGGCTGGCTTATGGCCAATCTGTTCTGGCTTATCTGTCTGACCAGACTTCGTCGGCAATCTCTTTTACAAGCTTAAGCTTTGCCCACTGTTCTTCTTCTGTCAGCTTATTACCGATCTCGCAGGATGCAAATCCGCACTGCGGGCTTAAGTATAAGCGGTCAAGCGGAACATATTTTGCTGCTTCGTGGATTCTTGCGATTACTTTTTCTTTGTCTTCCAGTTCCGGTGTCTTGGTTGTTATAAGTCCAAGTACGACCTTCTTATCGCCGGATACCTTTGCAAGTGGTGCAAATCCGCCGGATCTCTTGTCGTCATATTCCAGATAATATGCATTTACATTTTCTTCTCCGAATAACAAATCCGCTACGGAATCATATGCTCCGGAACTGAAGAATGTAGAATGATAATTTCCACGGCATACATGTGTATTGATCACCAGATCTTCCGGTGCCTGTGCTACTACCTGGTTATTCAGTTCCAGAAGGAGTTTCTTGTAATCTTCCAGTCTCTGTCCTGTTCTTCCGGTCAGTGCAACTGCCATCTTCGCATCTACCATTCCGCCCCATACGCAGTCATCAAACTGAAGGTTACGGCAGCCTGCTGCATAGATTTCCTGCACGAATTCACCGTATGCCTTAATCACATCCTCGGCAAATGCTTCTTCCGATCCATAGATTTCTAATGTTGTATTCAGAAGCTGTGCCCCGGTAAAGTATGCATAGAACTGTCCCGGTGACGGGATAGTCTGTTTTGCGACAGTATTTTCATCTTCTAATGCTTTGATGAATTTGAAATGCTCTACGAAAGGATGATTCTTTACTGAAATCTTTCCCGTCATGTATGTATCATCAATCATTGCAGCTTCTGCGTCAAATGTTGTATTCCCCTCTACTGTCTTCTGATGCTCGATACCTTCAAATCCCCACATGAATCCAGATGCCATGTCGATCTTCTGAATTCTCCGTCCGTGATCACATGATATCCAAGTTCCTTAATCTTTGCCACCAGTTCCAGGATGCATTCATCTTCTACTGCGGTCAGTTTTTCCTGTGAGATTGTCCCTTCTTCGAAATTCTTTCTTGCGTCTTTTAATTTCTGTGGGCGTAAAAACTTCCTACAAAGTCGTAACGAAATGGTGTGTTCATGATTATTTCCTCCTTGCCGGCAGGGACTTAGGTTTTCTGTCTTTTTTGTTGTCCCTGATGGCTTTCTTTTATATTTTTCATATTCTTGATGATGTTCTCGATCGATGGATTTATTATAATTTGTTTTGATAAACTTGTATAATACAAAAAAATGTGTATTTGTCATAGTTTTAAACTATATCAAATATCCCTTTCAAATCATCAACCGACTATCTACAGAAGCTGCCACCGGCAATTTTTCTTACATATTTTGACATCTATATAGCCTGCCACCGCCACCCTTTCTTGTATACTTTGGCATAAAAATCTCAGATTTCACTTCTTTATTATATCACAATCATATATCCGCTATATTAATTATAGCTTTCACTTATCTTTATCACAGTTGTATAATTTATTCGGATGAAAAAATATGAAAGGAAGCGCTTTATTATGGAGGAAAAAACACTTTTCCCAGAGAAGAAAAATCAGAAATCTTATTTAAGAAAATATCCGAAGATAAATGGGCATGTGAAAAACTGATGGAAACATTCTGCAGTTATTTATTCAGTAACGATGGGGTAGACCTTCCCGATTCTCCATCATCTACAGAATTCGTACAGGCTCTTTTTAATTCTTATCGCAATCGGGATTTATCTGCGTTTCTGATGGCTATCTGTCAGAATACAGTCTTTGATCTTTTAAGAAATGCATTCCTGATTCCCTATCGGTTCAATGCGGACGGAAAACAGAATCCGATAATCATGACAGATGAAAACGGAATGTTACTTCCTGAATATAAGAGATCGATTCATGAACGGGAATACCGTCATTTCCATGAGGTATATACAGATCTCGGAGCTCCAAAGAATATTTTTCTGGCACAGGCATACCGCTACAGCCATTCTTATACATCCGACGATATGGAACCGGAACAAAACATTCTGGAAAAGAATAACGGTGTACTGTTGATCCGTGAATTACCGGATACCGTAAAATTAAAAGAAACCGAAGCAGAAGCTTATTCTGCTATTCTGGATATTGTCATAAAACTTCAGAAAGAGCTTCCTATGTCCTATGTATTCTATGGACAGGATTCTCTTGTTGAAGATAATACCCGTTATGATGAGATCGGAGTTTTCCTTCCGAATTCACATTTCTTAAAAAATCTGGAACGCCACGTTTCCAAAGCAGAGGCGATCATTTATGCAGACAACTAATTCTGACTTTATTGATATTATGGAAAAAAATCATATGGAGATTCCATGGCATGACTACGCTAATGATGACAGTAATGTGTTGATTGCAGAAGCCGGACTGATCGAGAAAGCTTCTGTCATCGGCCGTGTTGGGTTAATCATGCTCTCCTGTGGAACCGGTGCATGGCGTGTACGGACTTCCATGAACCGGCTTTCCAAAGAGCTTGGTGTAACCTGTACGGTAGACGTGGGATTGATGTCCATTGTATTTAACTGTTTCGATGGAAACGATTGTGTTTCCCAGTCGTTGAATATTGCCAATACGGGAGTGAATACCTCCAAGCTTTACCGCATGGAACAGTTTGTAGATCATTTTCCGGAAGAAGAAGCACATATGACCGGTGAAGATATCCATAAACGACTGGATGAAATTGAAGAAATCCATGCTCTTTATTCACCTGCAAAGCTGGGGCTTGCCGCAGCTCTTGCCTGCTGCGGTTTTACTTTTTTACTCGGAGGCGGACCGGTTGAGATGGCTCTTGCTTTTATTGCCGCCGGGATTGGTAATCTGATCCGTACGAAACTGATCAAACACCATTACACACTGTTTTTGAATATAGCAGTCTCTGTTTCAGCAGCATGTTTTACCTATGCAGTCTTTCTGAAACTTGCGGAACTTGTCTTTCACATTCCGGAATTTCATGAAGCTGGTTATATCTGCTCGATGCTGTTCATCATCCCGGGATTTCCATTTATTACAAGCGGGATCGACCTTGCAAAGCTGGATCTGCGTTCGGGACTGGAGCGGCTTACTTATGCAATCATTATCGTTATGGTTGCCACTTTATTTGCATGGATCATGGCTTTACTTCTGCATCTGGAACCGGCCGATTTTACGGCACTGCATCTAAGTGCTGCTGCCCGTCTGATTTTCCGTGTGATTGCAAGCTTTTGCGGAGTATTCGGTTTCTCGATCATGTTCAACAGTTCTCATTCGATGGCGGCAACGGCTGCATTTATTGGTGCCATTGCCAATACACTCCGGCTTGAACTTGTTGATTTCACACATATGCCTCCGGCCGCCGCCGCATTTATCGGGGCTCTGACTGCTGGATTGCTTGCTTCTTTTATTAAAAAGAGTAATGGATATCCAAGAATCTCGCTTACCGTGCCTTCTATCGTGATCATGGTTCCGGGACTTTACCTGTACCGTGCGATTTATAATTTCGGGATTATGTCCCTGACGGATGCGGTTTCATGGTTTACTTCTGCGATTATGATTATTGTGATGTTGCCGCTTGGACTGATATTTGCGAGAATTCTGACCGATCGTACGTTTCGGTATTGTACGTAAAATCTCTCATTTTAAAATCATCAGTAGTTAACAGACATTATCGATTCTTTCGGACCGATGAACAGTCTGTTTCTGCCTGTACCGACAAAAAGGCTGGCACAAATCACGAGAATGCACTCGCAGGAAATCTTAAATAAATCCGTAGTTTCTACAAAATCAGGCACCGGAAACGAGTTTTCATTTCGCCTCCGATGCCTGATTTTTTTACTTCTGCTCCTTATATTCCATCACAACATTAATAGTCTACGATAGAACTTGTATACATTTTTATTAATTATCTCTTACAGCATATGTGCTCTTAACTCTTCCGGTGTCATCTGAGACAGCATAGCCGGTGCGATATCGAATACGCTTCTTGCTCCTGATTCACCTTTCTTAGAAAGTCTGTGTGCAGCACGTGCATAAGCTACCAGAACACTTCCTGTGAATTCCGGGTTGGAATCCAGTTTCAGAGAATATTCGATCACATGCTTGTTGCCTTCGCATCCTGTCTCACCGGTACGGATCACGAATCCACCGTGAGGCATCTTGCTGTGGTTTTCTTTTAATTCTTCTTCTGTGATAAATGTTACCGTTGTATCATATTCATCAAAGTAGTTCGGCATTGTCTTGATTGCCTCTTCAATGGCTGCTTTATCTGCTCCTTCTTCTGCTACTACATAACACTCTCTTAAATGTTTCTGTCTTGTTGTCAACTCCGGTTCGCTTCCGCTTCTTACCTGGTCAACCGCTGCTTCGATCGGTACCGTATACTGGATTCCGTTCTTCACACCTTCGATACGGCGGATTGCATCAGAGTGTCCCTGGCTGACCCCTTTTCCCCAGAATGTATAAGTGCTTCCCTGTACCAGGATAGACTCTGCATACAGACGATTCAGAGAGAACATTCCCGGATCCCAGCCTACTGAGATAATACTTACATTCTTTCCTTCTTTTGCTGCTTTATCTACATTTGCAAAATACTCAGGGATCTTAGCATGTGTATCAAAGCTGTCAATGGTATTGAATGATGCTGCTACCTTCGGTCCGATTACCGGAAGGTCTGTTGCTGATCCGCCGCAGAGGATCATTACATCGATATCATCTTTCATAGCTTCCATATCATCAAAGTGCTTTACTTCTGCCCCTTCTGTCTGGATCTTTACACTTGCAGGATCTCTTCTTGTAAATACTGCTTTTAATTCCATATCATCATTACGCTTGATAGACTGCTCTACTCCGCGTCCGATGTTACCGTATCCAACGATACCAATTCTGATTTTTCCCATAATTCTACCTCTGTTTCTTATGATTTGCCGCCTTATTCGGTGGCCGTTTTTATTCACTGATATCAATCATTTCTACTGTTCCTTTACAGTTTTGCACTGTCTTTTCTGCCGCTGATATCTTTGTAAATTATATCATAGATTCTTTTCACGGCAATCTTTTTCTTTTGCAAATTTCTTTATTGATAATTTTTATGTTTCTACTCACAGAGCAGCTTCCGTTTTTCTTATCTTCTGCCTATCCCATCTCATTATAATGCGCATAGATTCCGCCCTGTTTTAACAGTTCTTCATGTGTTCCACGCTCTGCGATTCCATTATCTGCCACTACAAGGATCTCATCCGCATTGCGGATTGTTGATAATCGATGCGCGATCGTAATCGTTGTCCGGTTCTTTGCAAGCTCTTCCAGACTCTTCTGGATCCAGCGTTCGCTCTCATTATCCAGTGCACTTGTCGCCTCATCCAGAATCAGGATTGACGGATTCTTAAGAAATACTCTTGCAATCGAGATTCTCTGTTTCTGTCCGCCGGAAAGTCTTGTTCCACGTTCACCAACAAATGTATCATATCCGTCCGGCAGTTCCATAATAAAATCATGAATGTTCGCTTTCCTTGCTGCGTCTTCAATCTCTTCCATAGATGCTCCCGGCTTCCCATATGCGATATTCTCTTTAATACTTCCACAGAACAGATACACATCCTGCTGTACCAGTCCGATCTGATTACGCAGACTTTCCAGTGTCAGATCCCGGACATCTTTTCCGTCAATCGTAACACGTCCGCCTGTTACATCATAGAATCTCGGAAGCAGAGAGCAAATCGTCGTCTTACCACTTCCCGAAGGTCCGACTAAAGCCACGGATTTTCCTGCCGGAATGTCGAATGTAACATTAGAAAGCACCGGTGTATCATCGTCGCTATAATGAAACGATACGTTTTCATAAGAAACGTGTCCGTTTACTTCATCTATTGATTCTGCGTCCGGTGCATTCACGATCTCCGGCTCGGTCTCTACCACATCCAGAAATCTGCGGAATCCGGACAGTCCTTTCTGCATCATCTCAGTAAGCTCGACCAGAATCTGTATCGGGCTGATAAAGATCCCAATATAGAGTGCGTACATCGCAAGATCCGCTGCCTCCATCTTCATGTGCGATCAGCCATCCTCCGAATACCAGCGTTACCAGATACATCATCCCCTGAAAGAACAGGTTGCCGCTCATAAAGCTTCCCATACATTTATAATTGGCATCCTTGGAACGCAGAAATCCCTGGTTGCTTTTTCGGAACTTCTCCCGTTCAATCTCTTCATTTGCAAAGGACTGTACAACACGGATCCCGGCCAGTGTATCCTGAAGACTCGAATTAACATCCCCGATCTTACGCCGGTTGTCCATGAATGTCGCCTGCATCTTCTTATTCTGCCCGTACGAGAAGAACAACATGAACACTACCAGAACCAGAAGCGGTATTGCCAGTCTCCAGTTGATCAGAAACAGGAATATGAACGAACCGATAATTTTGATCAGCGAAATAAATAAGTTCTCCGGTCCGTGATGTGCAAACTCTGAGATATCAAAAAGGTCCGATACCAGCTTGCTCATCATCTGCCCGGAATTATTCTGGTCATAATATGAAAATGACAATTTCTCATAATGGTCAAAAAGCTGCTGCCGCATGTCCCGTTCCATATTGGCGCCCATCATATGTCCCTGATAGCTGACATAATATTTACACAGCGCCTGTAAAATATAAATTACAAGAAGCCCCGCTCCGATTGGGAGAAGGCCTGTAATATACGGTCTGCCGGTTCTGCGAACAAGGTCTTTGTAAGTGTCCGCAATATCTGCGGAAATGCAAGATCTACCAGACTTATAACCGCCGCACAGATCAGATCCAGAAAGAATACCGCCTTATACGGGGCATAATACCGGATGAATTTTTTCATTGTATGCATTGTATATTCCCTGCCTTTTCCTATAAACTCAATCCACTATATTATAGGATATCCGGAAGGAATTGGGAACCATTAAACTCATTTATAAGAAATTTTCTCTATCTCACCACACGCCAAGCATTTTCAGAAGCTCTGTATGCGGATGTGCCTGATCCTTCTGATATACGTCCACATAATTGAGTGCTGCTGCGCCATCCATAAATGCCGGGAAAAGAAAGCCGCACTCCGGTTCTCCGGGCTCATAGTCTCCACTCACCGGACAGATAGCGCAGATCAGATATTCGAACATCTCCTCGGATTCCCCCTGGCGGACATGATCTTTGCCCTTTGCCGGAATGTCATACCTGTCATGAAATACATAGACCGCATAATCTCCCATTGCCTGATATTGTTCCCCGACAATCTCATAAAAGGTCTCCATTAATGCATCATTTTTCAGTCCACACACACGCATTCCCATTAAAAGCTTCCACATACTGTCACCTTTCATCTTCTCACTGGAAAATGCATATTCTTTCAGATTCTGATTCGTATCTGCAAATGGGATTACTTTTGCTATCTGTAAATTTTTTTCTTTCTCATCTGGGCTCAATTTTAAAAATCCCGTGTTAAATGTCCCGTCTATATACCCATCCATGTCCAGATATCCTCCGGCGATTCTGGTCATAGATGTTCTCTTAACTGTCATTCTTCTGGTCAGTGCCAGCATGTCTTCTCTGTTAATCATTTTGTTTCTTTTCCTTTTACTTTCCAATTCTTATCGTTGAAACGAATGTATTCCTTTCACTATCTGCTCATAACAGATGCCGAAATGGTCTGATAATAATTTTCAGAAATGCATAGAACCGCTTCTTTTCCGGTGTCAGTACTTTTTTCTTATACAGACTTCCTTCCGTCTCCGTACCATCTGTTTTTACTTCTTTGCTTTTCTCAATATAAACATTTTCTGTATCACGGATTTCCTCATTCAAACGTTTACTTTCGATCACCAGCATCAGTTCCGTGTCCAGATACGTACTCCGCATATCCAGATTGTACGAACCCACAATGGATATATTATCATCTATCAGAACCGTCTTGGTATGTACTGCATGGGCATTCATCAGCTCATATACCGTCGCACCTGTTCCAAGGATATTTTCTTTCTGGTTCAGATAATCCGTACATCCCCATGGATTCGAACCTTTTTTCCACTGCATTGAGTACAATCTTAAGATCTGCCTTTTCCGATATCTGCTTCAGTTTCTGATACATATAGGAATTACAGATCACATACGGAGTCTGGATGACCACCTCTTCTCCCTGTCCGGCGATATACCCGATCGCCTGAAGAACTTTCGGACTTTTTCTAGCCGTCTGCGTTCCATTATCGATCAGTGTGATCTTATCTGCTTCATATGTATCGTCTTCCCAGTGCTCATAGTTTTCGATATCCGGATACTTCTCTTTTAATGAACGGTATCGTTCTTTCAACTGATGGTATTCGCTTTTATACTTTTCTTCATAAGATGCAGCATATGTTTTCTTCTTTTTCCTGACCTGTGCTTCATTCCATATGGTATCAAAATATTTCTCGAGTGCCTGCAGCGATTCCCCTTTTCCTTGTGTCTCTTCATATACAAAAATATCCCGGTCTACATTAATTCTGGTCTTTTTATCTCCCAGAAAGATATCATTGGTATTGCGTCCTCCCAGCAGATACATCGATTCATCAATGATCAGGTACTTATCATGCATCCGGTAATTCAGACGCATAAGATTCGTGACTGGATTATAGATTCCAACTTCTATATTCTGATGTGCTGCCAGTGCCTGAAACACCGGACTCTTTTCCAGAAAGAGCTTCTGATAGATCCCGTCGATCAATATCTGTACCTGCACACCCCTTTCTGCCGCCGTATACAATGCCGCAATGATCTTCGTACCACTGTCATCCGGACGCAGATCAAATGTGGATAACACAATACTTTTTTTCGCATTTCCGATCATACGGAGCCGCCACAACAGAGCCTCTTCATTGTCATCAATACATCTGATCCGCTCTGCATTCTTTTTTCCCGCCTGGTTTCCGCCGACATCCTTCATCGTTTCTTCCGTAAATGTAGTCTGTTCCAGTTCTTTCTCATAAGCTGCATCCGGATTTCTTTTTTATCAGCGGCAGAATGATATTCACCGCCAGAATCACAATCAGTATGAATCCTGTTATTTTTGCTAATATACCTATGTACTTTTTCATAACATTCCGGCTTTCCATGTTTTTCTTTTTATATGAGTTGCTGCATATTCTTTTTCAATCTCCTGATTCTTTCACTTATTATAACGCAGAATATCCTGTCATAATATAAAAAAAGCATGAATTCTATGCCGGGATCATCTTTCGATATCCTCTGCATTCCTTCATGCTCTTTTTTATCGATCAGTCATTTAATTCTACTCTTATCAGATCCTGATGCGGATTCGTCTTCGCAAGTCCGATCTCTGCCACCGTCACTTCCATCGGCGCAAACAGTTCCTGCATCACCGAAAAGGCTTCCTGCATCTGTTCTTTTGAAAGCTTCTTTCCCAGTGTGATATGCGGAAGCCACTGCATAGGCTGATAATACCGGCTCATTCTGACCTCCGGAATGTGCTTTAACATATCATGTACCTGTTCGATCATATCTTCCAGATACAGATTCAGAACCGGTGCCGCATACAATACATACGGCAATAACACTCCGACCGAGACCAGCTGGATCTGCCCTTTGGTCAGGGACCTCTCCAACTGTTCCATCACCTCTGTCAATTTTTTTTCCTCTCTTGCCTCTACAGACATAATTGTCAGATGTGGTGGAACATGATTATCTGTCATAAACGTATTTCCCGTCTTTTGCGCAATTTTATTTATATAATTGGAAATTATTTTATTGCTTTTGTCATCAAAATACACCGATATCAGATACATTTTATCTCCTGCATCTTATCTGCTTCTTACATCCAGCTCTTCAGCCAGCTTTCAATCTCCGCTTTACCTGCTCTGTTTAACAGTTTCTCTGATACGAATTCTACCGATTTATCCACAGAACCTTCCAGTCTGGATACTGTTTTCCCAAATCCGCTTCCACCTGATGTGGCAAAAAGTGCGATCTTCTTTCCAGCGAAGTCATAGCTTTCCAGGAATGTGTTAATAATTGTCGGTGCAACATACCACCAGATTGGAAACCCGATAATTACGTTATCATACTGCTCCATATTCTCTACCGTTCCTGTAGTAGCAGGTCTGGAAGACGGATCGTTCATCTCAACCGTACTTCTTGCTTTTTTATCCATCCAGTTCAGATCTGCATTTGTATATGGTACTTCTGGTTTGATCTCGAACAGATCTGCTCCTGCTGCCTCTGCCACCTTCTTTGCTACACCTTCTGTTGTTCCGCTTGCACTAAAATATGCTACTAATGTTTTCATGATTTCTATCTCCTTTCAAATATTTTCATTACTTCAACATCTTTTTCACTGCCGTATACGTCAGTTCATATACCGAATTATAAGTATAATCAACTCCTGCTTCTTTCATCGCTTTCTTCTGTTTCTCCGTCACCACGGTATACGGATAAATTCCAAACATAAACGGAAAAAATGCATAGACAAATTCCTGTCTCTTTTCAATATCCATATCCGGTCTGAATTTTGCAAGAATTCCCATTACAGCTCTCAGTGAATTTCCATAAGATACTTTGAATTCTATCAACATCTCAATACGGCTGTTTTCCTCCAGATCATAATGATTCATGGAAAGTATCTTCAGAAGTTGATGACGCTGATCCAAAGATTTTGCAATCGCCGATGCAATCTGCTCATCGTCCATGCTTTCATGTTCTTCAACAATCTTATGTAGATCCAGAATCCACGCATCGTATTCTCTTTTTAACAATGCAAGAAAGATTTCCTCTTTCGTCTCAAAATAATTATATATCGATGTTCTGGAAAAGAGGTGACATTTCCGATTTCCTTTATCGTAATATCTTTAAAATTCATCGTCTGATACAGCATTTCGCATGCATTGATGATCTCTTCTTTTCTCGCATTCGTTCTTTCTTCTGATCTCGCCGGCATGAAACTTCCATCCTTTCGCTTTCTGACATACTGTATGATAGCACAATCTGCCAGGGATGAAAACCTCTAATTCATCTTTGCACAGTCTCCCACTTTTTCTCCCGTCACAAAATATTCATATGTCGGAAATTCAAAAAGTACCGGTTTGAATGTATGATAATCAATCTTACCTGCATCATTCAGAATACTTTCTTCGCATAAGTTGCCACAATCTTACATACAAAATTATCAAAGTTCTCCAGTTCATAATTACCATCTACTTCACATTCAATGGAAACCTTGGCATCATCGATCAACAGTGCTCCGTTTTCTCCAATCGTGTATGCAAATGATTCTGATTTGTCTTCTTTATTTCCGCTTATCACTCCCATACGGTCAGCTTCTTTTAGCCATGCTTCGTCTACGATATTTACTGATAATTTCTTACTCTCGATAATTTCCTGATTAATGTAGTGTGCATGTACCAGCGACACCATCAGATGACTATGCGCCATAGTTCCTGCATGTGCCACCAGTGTCCATGTCGGTTTATCATTTACTATTGCTCCTACTACAATTACCGGTGCCGGATATAATGCCAGCTGTGCTCCAATATTTTTCTTCATAATCAATTCTCTTTTTCTTTTTCATTATTGTCAGATATTGTTCTAACTGTTTTAATAGACGTCTTGCTATTTTTTTATTTACCCAATTTCTTTATTCCTTTTTGAATCTCCACACTATCTGCATTTGCAGTAAACCGATACCTCCGGCAATATTCAATTCCATTCGGGACTGCAATTCCCAGTATCTTCTTCTGCAGATTTACGTCAATCTTCACGATCCAGTTCTTCAGGTATCTGACCGGATTCTTCTTAGAGAAACATAATATCGTGATCACTACCGCAAAAAATGTTCTGGATACCAGTGACGGAACTGCCACTCCAATTACTCCTGCATGAAGCCCGAATACTCCGATACAGTTCCCCACTACATTCAGGATATTTGCAATGACCGATATGTACATCGTTGTACTTGTCTTTCCAAAACTTCTATACAATGCCGCCCCTACAAAACCAATCACAAATACATCTACGATTCCGACCAGTGCCATCAATAACTATTCTAAAAACAACGGTACAATCAGATTCTTCAAATCTTTATTCGAAAACATAATGAAAAACACTCACCTTCATTTTATAATAGATATTAATTTTTTCAGCTTATTATTGAAGCTATTTTTTCTTAATATAGTTTACGTCGTATATTTTAAAATGTAAAATTCCTATGCTCGATAGTAAGATATAGTTAGAATGTATATCTTACCTCCAATACCTAAAGTTTTTCTTTTGAAAAACAACTTTGGAAAATAACTTTCATTAATTTGTAACCTTTCTATGTTTTCATTTGTATTATAAGTGAAAGGCCTTAAGAAACGAACGTCTGATGCCCCACTCAGTCGCCAGAGCATTTGTAAGGAGATGCTTATGGCAGGTCTTACGGCAACAGGTTCTATAGATACAACACAAAAAAGGAGTACTCATGAAACCAGCAACACAAGTTTTAATCGAACGATATCAAAAGCATCTGTATGCGATTGCATTTAATATATGCAGGAACCAACAAGATGCAGAAGATGTCGTTCAGGATACATTTATTCAGTATCACACATATAAAAAAGAGTTTGATACAGAAGAACATATCCGTGCCTGGCTGATCCGGGTTGCGATCAATAAAGCAAAGAATATCACCCGCTCATTCTGGCACAGAAATAAATGCAACTTAGAAGAATATATGGAAACATTAACCTTCGAAACACCGGAATCAGAAACTCTGTTTGACACAGTGATGAAACTTCCCGAAAAATACCGGATTGTCCTGCATCTCTTTTACTATGAGGATTATACAACACAAGAGATCAGTGATATCCTGCATCTTTCTGTCAGCAATGTAAAGACCCGGCTTTCCCGCGGACGTGCTCTTCTCAAAGAAACCTTAAAGGAGGAATGGAACGATGACGAATAAAGAAAAATACAAGCAAGCTTTTGATACACTTTCCGCCTCCGACAATTTTTCCCTGGAGGTAGATAAAATGAGTATCTTAAATAGAAAGCACAAATTAAAAACAATAGCAGCCGCAATTGCCGCATGCCTGATCGTAACAGCCGGAACCGGAACAGCCTACGCATCCGATCTTGGCGGAATTCAACGTAAAGTCCAGCTCTGGATCCACGGAGATCAGACAACTGCTACTTTAACAATCAATTCTGACGGTTCTTATACCGGAACTTATGCAGATAAAGACGGAAAAAATAAAGAATTTGGCGGAGGCGGCATTGCATTTAACCAGGATGGATCCGAACGCAGCCTTACACAAGAAGAAATTATGGAAGAACTAAATGCTCCGGATATAGAATATGAAAAAGATGGTTCCGTCATCCTGTATTACAAAAATCAGTCCATCGATATCACACACAAATTCAACAAAGATAATATCTGCTATGTGAAACTGGTTGATGGTGATGACTCTTTATATGTCACAGTGAAATATAACAATGGATATGCTTCATCTCCAAATAAATATATTTCTCCATGGGAGTTCAATTAGCTTGCTCTTCCAACTGAAATACTTTATATTAATATACGGATGGCTCTCCTGCTGTCCGTATATTTTTATACAAAAATATGCAAGCGAGGCTGTCATTGACAGGTTCTCTGTAGCCATTATTTATATAGAAAGGATTTTTTACAATCATGACTGAACATACACATACCGATAAAACTTTACAGGGAAATGATAAGATTGAATCGGCCATTGCAGCCCTTCAACATGAGCCGTCTCAGGAAATGCTAGCTCACGTTCTGACGGTCATCCGCAGACGCATGAATGAACATGGCGAACTGATCATTGCAGTAGATCCCTCTTCCGCTGCCTCCGGCCTCCAAGTACAGGCAATCCAGACCGATGACGGCCGCAAATGGTGGGCGGCATTTACCAGCTTCGATGAAGAACTCAAAGGTTCCGGAAGCGTAATGTCTACATTTCTTACTGACATGAAACAGTTATTTAATTCTGCCATTACAGCTGATAACATTCAGGGTATCATCATCAATCCTTGGAACCGGACGATTATGTTGGATAAAGCACTGTTGAGAATTATTTTAGGAGAGATTTCTATTTAGTTCATCATGTCGTCTTACCCAAGTCCCGAATAAAAGTATGGGAGTGATTTCTGTGCTGATTCGATCATGGAGTAACTCTAGAGCAACAAAATTGTCCTAAAACCAGCCTTGGAAAAATCAAAACTCAACATTCGTCTCAGACAATGATTTTTCAAGGCTAACGGCCAATTTTATTACTCAAGAGTTACTAACCATGACCTCATATGCACAGAATCACTCCCATACTTTTATTCAGTCACGTTTTCGCATGCCATAATAATTAA
>ENA-OQBJ01000166-OQBJ01000166.1-human-gut-metagenome-genome-assembly--contig:-NODE-166-length-34719-cov-13.683019_pt1 | contig 34719 bp, 38 predicted proteins | sample MGYA00242743_ERZ504545 | MGnify/ENA primary metagenome ERZ504545 (study PRJEB26092, sample SAMD00036252) | human gut metagenome | host: Homo sapiens | study: EMG produced TPA metagenomics assembly of... | reverse complement strand
GCAAGAGGAGGTACCTGGACATGTCGAAGCTGGAGGAGATGGACGAGCTGAGCAAGAAGGCGGAGGGCTAGAGCAAGGCGGGGCCGAGGCCGCCTCGATCAATTTGCGAAAGAATCTTGACGGTACCTATAGAGAAGTTCGGGTTCGACGTGGCGCGGCAACAAAAAAGCGACCAGCCGGAGCCGATCGCTTTCTATTCTATGCTGGATCATCCAGAGGGCGCTTCCGAACTCATTTTCTCGCTGCCATTCATGCTTTCGAAGCATCTTTCTACAGCCCTCGTTGTCTATCCTCGTATCTCACAGGTCTTCCGGAAATTTACAAGCAGTCTTAGAGTCAATTTGTTTCCGTTTTCAGAGACTTGTTTGAGAGTTTTTAAAGACAGTTCAAAACAATAAGTGAAACACCATAAAGCAGAGCAAGATGTGCCGGATAGAAAATGTAGAAGAAATATTTGAGCTTCAGCCCTCGCTTACCATTATAAAGATTGATAAGCAGCAACGAAACGACCGCGGCAGCAACATCAGGATTAAGTACATTAGCTGTAGCAAACTCAAATCTGCCGCCAACTATATGGCATGACGAAAGGAGCACTGCACATACTGCAGCAAAGAACATCTTGGCCTTGCTGTCGTGGAATAAATAGAATGCGGCCACAAGCATAATGCCATACACACCGCCATCTAGTTTAGTGTATTCAGCTGCCAGTGCTGTCAAAACAATCAGAGCAGTTTCTGCGATGTATCTTTTCCGTTTTGAAAGACTTTGTATCTTTTCCAGAACAATCAAAAAGACCAAGGAAAGCAGGAGCTCACACATAACATTTTGTTGCCGAAGGTCAAATAGTTGCCCGGTTTGGACGAAATCGTATATGGGCTCCGCAATGATTGCGAAGACAAGCATATTTCGCAGGTACTTCTTTAAGTCATGAGTATGCAAAAATCCCTCAACTATCAAAAAGCAAAATAAGGGAAATGCAATTCTGCCAAGAACATGAAGCACATCCGAAGCCTCGCTTAGAATCGCCCACTGTTCGTCTGATATCTGACTGTACGATGCGTGAGTCATGATTCCATTGGTCAGGACGATCCTGCTTACATGATCGAGAACCATCGAAATGGCTGCTATTATCTTTAATGTGCTGCCGCTAATTCCGTATCTATTTGTTTTCATTTCGTATTCCTTACTTTGGGTGGGCCGTCAGGGGTTCAGCCTGCTCCGCAGGCGGCCGCTGCGGCGCTTCGCGCCTTGCGCGCTGCGCTGGCAAACGCTCACGCGTTTACTCAGCTCCGCGCCCTTTCGGGTTCGAACCCGCGTCGCGGCAACAAAAAAGCGGCCGGCATCCGCCAGTCGCTTTTCCATTCTATGGTGGGCCGTCAGGGGTTCGAACCCTGGACCTTGGGATTAAAAGTCCCCTGCTCTGCCAGCTGAGCTAACGGCCCGCGGGTGGCATTGTACCACGGTCTGGGACTATTCCCAACTCCATTGGCCGTTCTGGAAAATCACAACTTCACGTCCATCAGGCGTAATGCCCGTAATATCGATGTCGTCCGTGCCAATCATAAAATCGACGTGCGTGCTCGAGACGTTAACGCCATGCTCCAGGAGCTCTTCCTTGGACATGTCATACCCACCCTCGATGCATTCGGGGAAACCGACACCTAGCGCGAGATGGCAGCTAGCGTTCTCGTCATAGAGCGTATCGTAGAACAGTACGCCACTTTCGCGGATCGGCGTGTTCTTGGAGATGAGCGCGACCTCTCCCAGGTGAGCAGCGCCCTCGTCAGTATCGATGATGCTTGCGAGCGTTGCCTTGCCCACACGGGCATCGTAGTCCACTACGCGGCCGCCCTCGAACTTAATCCAAAAATCGTCGACCTTATTGCCATGGTGGATGAGCGGCATGGCCGAGTACACGATACCGTCGGCGCGCATGCGATCGGGCGAAGTGAAGACTTCCTCGGTGGGAATGTTGGGGAAGAAGGGGTGCCCTTCGGGCGTCTTGCCCTTGCCGCCGGCCCACTCGTGACCTTTCGTCATGCCAATCGTCAGATCGGTTCCATTTGCCGCGGCGTAATGCAGGTAGTCGAAACGATTGTCGTTCAGAAAACGCAGGTTCTTTTCGAATGCGGCGTCATGGAGTTCCCAGTCGCTCTCTGGGTCCTGGCCATCGGCGCGCGCGGTGTGCAGAATCGCATTCCACAGCTTATAGATTGCAACCTCATCGGCGTCTCCCGGGAACACCTCGTGCGCCCAAGCCACGACCGGCGCGCCGGCGATGCACCACGGGTTGATGTTGTAGTCCAGTCCGCGGCGGAAGACCTTGCACTGCGTGTTCCTTGCCTTAGAAGCTGCAGCAGGCTTAGCGGGATCGATGCCCTTAAGGGCGGCAGGGTCCGCACCCTCGATAAAGATAAAGCAGGCACCATCCTGGGCCAGGGAATCAAGCTGCAGGCGCTTCCACTCGGGCGTCTGCTCAAAATAGCTTTTCTCGACATGCTCGTACGTGAGCCTCGTCACGGCGTCATCGGCCCAAATAACCGTCACGTGACCGGCACCGGAGGCATAGGCCTCCGCGACCACCACGCGCGCAAACGGCGCGCACTCGACCGGAGACTGAACGACAACCTCCTGGCCGGGCTTGACGTTTACGCCCTTGCGGACAACCAGGCGCGCATAGTTTTTAATCTTGGGCTCTAGGGCTTCATGCCTCCAGAGCCTCTTCGACCGTCAGGGCAGCTCGAATCATGTGCCACTCCATCTATCTATAGAACAGTAAAAAGGCGCGCCGCAAAAACGACGCGCCTTATATCTTAGCGATAAGTATGCATGCAAACGCTACTTCTTCTTAGAGTCCTTCTTGTCCTCCTCGGCAGCCGAGCGCTCGATAAGGGCGTTGAGCTTGTTCTCGGACATGCCCTCGGCCTGCGTGCGGTACATGTTGCGCAGGGGACGAATACGAACAAAGTCGTAGATAAAGTCACCCAAAATGACGATGTAAGACAAAACGATGCCGACCATCTGGACAGGGCTGGACACCATGCCAGCGGGAGCGAAGTACAGCGAAGCCCAAATGGCCACGACGAGCACCATGCCGATAGCGAGCACGGCCCACCAGATGCGGCGGCGCTTGGTGTAGTCCTCATCCTGCTTGAGAAGGATATTCGACACCGTGTAGATGCGATCCTCCTTGGCGCGCTGCTTAGCCTTGCGGGCGCGCTTCTCCTCTTTAGAGAGGCCCTCGAGGTTCTCGCCCTTCTCGAGCTCTTTGCGGCGTGCCTTAGACGAAGCCGGCACGACGCGGACAGAGCTCGCTGCCTGACGGGCGGGCTTGGCGGATGCGGCGGACTTGCGCGCAACCCCGGTAACCTCGTGGGATTGCGTGCGCTTGTTCGTGGCGCTACGGGTACTCACTTATGCGTTCTCCTTCATGCTTGTGAACTGGGAGCCGTGATGATCTGGAAGGCTCGCGATAGCGCTCGGACGTGCCATCGATGACCTCGGCGGGCAGGTGCGGGGTCTCCCCCGTCATATCCCAGTTGGCTTTGAGCCAATTGCGGACGAATTGCTTGTCGTAGCTGGGCTGAATCTTGCCCTCCTCGTAGCTGGCGGCAGGCCAGAAACGGCTGGAGTCGGGCGTGAGGCACTCGTCGATCAGCGTGACCTTGCCATCGATGACACCAAACTCGAACTTGGTGTCGGCAATGATGATGCCACGGGTCGCTGCATACTCGGCGGCAGCCTTGTAGATCTTGAGGGAAAGGTCGCGAATCTGCGTGGCGATGTCCTCGCCCACGATCTCGCAGCAACGCTCGAACGAGATGTTCTCGTCGTGGTCACCGATCTCGGCCTTCGTGGACGGCGTAAACAGCGGCTCGGGAAGCTTGGAAGCCTCGGTCAGGCCCTCAGGCAGCTGGATGCCGCAGACGGTGCCGTTCTCGTCGTAGGTCTTCTTGCCCGAACCGGTCAGATAGCCGCGGACGATGCACTCGATAGGAATCGTCTGGGCCTTCTTAACCAGCATGGCGCGGCCGGCGAGGTAGTCACGATACTCAGCAAACTCCTCAGGGAAATCCGCCGGGTCGATGGAAACGAGGTGGTTGGGAACGATGTCGGCAAACTTATCGAACCAGAATGCGAGATGCGGTTGAGCACCTCTCCCTTAAACGGAATCTCGTCGGGAAGAATGAAGTCGAACGCAGAAATGCGGTCGGTGGCGACCATCAGCAGGTTTTCACCGGCATCGTAGATATCACGAACCTTGCCACGGGAATCCGGACGACGCTCCATCGTTGTCACGTGAGTCACTCCTTACCAAAATACGACAGTAATGCGGGTTCTTTCCCGCACGTTTTCGCAAACTCGGAGCGGCAGGGACGAAACCCCTCCTTCACCGAATAGCGAAAAGCTAGTGCTCCATTGTAGTAGATGCCGCGTCCGCCGTGTGCTCGCGAGGCAGATGAATCGTAAAAGTCGTACCCTTTCCAAGCTCCGACTCCACGGATATGTAGCCGTGATGGCGCTCGACGATCTGTTTAGTCACGGCGAGGCCCACGCCCAGACCGCCCGCCTCACGGGCACGGCTGGCATCGGCGCGCCAAAAACGGCCGAAGATGCGCGACAAGTCATCCTTGGCAATACCGATGCCGGTATCAGAAACGGCGATGCTGACGTGTTTGCGGTCACTGAGCACCGACACCACGACCCAACCGCCCTCGGGGGTGTAGCGCATGGCGTTGCTCATGAGATTGATGACGCATTGTGTGATCATGTCGGGATCGGCTTCGACGACATCGTCGTGACCTTGGGTCTCGTCAGCAAAGCGCAAGCGCAGATCGCGGTCGACAAACAGGCGCTCCTGGCATTGACGATGGAACGCACGAAAGGAACCATGTCCACCGGCTCAAGGTTGAGCGGAGCCGTGCTGTTTTCCATGCGCGACAGGTCGAGCATCTGCTGCACCAGACGAGCCAGGCGACGCGTCTCGGAAGCAACAGTCTCCAAGTGCTCATCGTCGGTAGGATATACGCCATCCTGCATGGCCTCGACCGTTGCGAGCATGGCCATAAGCGGAGTACGAAGTTCGTGAGCCACGTCCGAGGTCAAACGTTTCTCGTGTTTCATATCCTTCTCGAGCGAAGTGGCCATCTCATCGAATGTCTCGCCCAGTTGATCGATCTCGTCATCGCCGCGCAAGCCCGTACGAGCAGACAGATCGCCATCGCGAATTTGCTTGGCCGTGCTGGTAATACGGTGAATCGGCTTGGTGAGCATGCGCGACACGAGTGATCCGATAACGACCGAAATGCAAACTGCAACAACCGCAGCAAGGGCCATGGCGTTAAAGGTCTTCTCCCTAAACGCAGAATCTGCCTTGGTGAGCAAGGCATCGGAGCCGATGGCCCACAGCTTTACTTGTCCGACATGCTCGCCGGAAGACGTTATGATTTCGACGTTTGCAACGCTATCGGAGCCGGTGGGAGCCGACGAGACCGGACTATGCGATGCTTTTTTCCCGCTCGAGCTGCTCGACGCTGATTCGCTCTCGCGCACATCGGCGGTCGCGCTTGCCGAAGGCCATGAGTCGTCATAAACGACAACGCCTTTCTTGTTGACGACCTGCATACCCAAATCGTCGGATACCAAACTCGATGTCGCGACCGTACGTAGCTCGCCCGCAGTCCAATTGCCGTTTTCCTCATACGACGTCGCAAGCTTTTCGGCAGCGGAATTTGCGATTTCGACGATATTGGAGCGCGTGTAATCCGAAAAGACCGTGCCCCACACAACAGAGACCACGCCCACCAGCACCAATACCGTCATGAGCGATGTCAGAGCAAAAGCAAGTGCCATGCGCGAGGGATAGCTCATCGTTGGCCGTGAATCGGAACGAGGCGTGTTCCAACTAGCCTTGGAACCCGCCTCGCTCTCCTGCTTGTGCTTTTGTCCGATTTCAAAGCGCGCAGGTGTCATATGTGATTTCCCTATTTCTCGTCCGACTTATCGGTCTTGGCCGGAGCCTCGAAGCGATAGCCGACACCGTGGACGGTGTAGAGCACTTGGCTTCTTGGGATCATCGCCCAGCTTGGCGCGAAGGTTCTTCACGTGGCTATCGATGGTGCGCTCATAGCCCTCAAAGTCGTACCCAAGCACCTTCTCGACCAGCTCCATACGGTTGTAGACACGGCCGGGATGACGAGCAAGCGTGGTGAGCAGCTTGAACTCGGAAGCCGTCAGATCGACTTCCTTGCCTTCGACCAAGATCTTGTGGCCCGAGATATCGATGACCAGATCGCCGAAGTCGAGTACCTCGACGGCGGGCTCGTCGGCCTGGTGGGCACGACGGAACAGGGCGCGTACGCGGGCGACAAGCTCGCGCGGCGAGAACGGCTTAATCAGATAGTCGTCGGCGCCGAGCTCAAGACCGATAATACGGTCCTCGATCTCGCCCTTGGCAGTCAGCATGATGATAGGGACATCCGAGGTATCGCGAATGGTGCGGCAAACGCGCTCGCCGGGGATCTTGGGGAGCATAAGGTCGAGCACGACCAGGTCAAACTGATGCTTCTCGAACTCCTCGATCGCGGACTGGCCGTCGCCGACACCCACAACCCAGTAGCCTTCGCGCTCGAGATAGGCAGCGACGGCGTCACGGATTGCCTTCTCATCCTCGACCAGCAGAATCTTTTTTGCATCTGAAGCCATAACACGGCCCCCCTGTCTCAATTAGCTAAGAACAAGCCCATTTTAACGCACCTGAGCCCGCCGGATGCCGCTATGACGCGGCAGCTCGGCGGGCGGTACTCACAATTACAACGCGTTTATTCCCCTGTTGGCGCCTTTTTAACCCCTCTAAGCTTAAAGAGAGAATAGGCGTGCAGTGACCGTCTCTGGTATACCCTGGCTGTTGCGCACCGTGGCGTACGTAAGGAATGAGTCCGATTTTCCCGCCGTAGCTGGATAATCGCCATATTCCAAAGCGCGGTCGGGCGACAACAGCGAGCCATAGGTCTTGGCAGAGGTGTCGATCAGGAAATGCGACGCCTGTACCTTAACGAGATATTTATTCTTCTTGCCGGCAGCACATGCGAGCGGCTCGCGGGACAGAAAGAGGTATGGCCCTCCCTCATTACCGATATACGTGCCCATGTTGCCCAGGTGCCCACGTCACTATAGGTCGCCTCGATAGAAAACACGAAGGTATCGCCCATATATACGGCCTCGAAAGGCGAGACTGACGAGGGAAGGACTAGCTGGGCACGTTTGGTGTTGTTGCCATCGGTCAGATCGATTGCCGTTATGCCATAGTAGACGCCTTCGTCGTTGCGGACACGCGGCGAGATGGTCAAAATGCCGTCGCTCGCGCGCGGGGCCGATGCAAAGCGGCCCATCGATTTCCAAATTACCTCGGCCTTGGATTCATCAAGCGAGCGACGATAGCAAAACGAATCACTACTCGTTTTATTGCCGCCTGCCGAAGGCATTTTATACCAGATGACCGATGACCCGAACGCCGTAAACAGGGGCGGATCATAGTCCTTGCCACCTCGATCGAGCTCAGCCACGTCGCCAGAGAGCGAAGCGCCCGACAGATTTTGAGCGTAGAGCTTCCACGATGAATTGGCAAAGTTCATCTCAACCCACGCAAACACGCCATCGCCGGCACGGACATCGTAAAAAGCATATCCCGTGCCCTCGATAGGATCCTCGATTAATGTGGTAAGCGAGCCATCGCCCAGGTTGAGCACACCAAGCGTATTGGCATGCAGAGCAGAAGCAGGCGCCATCATCGCGGCGGCGTAGTCGCCATCGCAGTAGTACAGCAGCGTGCCCAGCGGCAGCGTCCACGACGCCGCCGGCTCAAGATCGATATCAACAGCTTCGTACTCATCAGTGATCGAGACAATCTTCGAATCGTCCTTGATAACCTGCGGCTCGCCGGCGGCATCGTCGCTGGTGCCCGTTTTTTTCGAGCAACCGGCAAGCACCGTGGCAGCGCCCGCGGCAGCACCGCCGAGCACAAAGCCACGGCGCGATATTCCATTCTTGATGTGGTCGGCGATACCCATTAGGCGATCTCGGCGCGAGCGGCTCGATAGCGCGCGTAAGCTGATCGGCGCAAGAGGTCTTTTTCATACCGCAGGTATTACCGGCGAGAACCTCGATTACGCGATCGGCAGGAGCACCCTCGACTAACTTGGAGATTGCCTTGAGATTGCCGTCACAGCCGCCGGTAAACTCAACGCCCAGCACCTTGCTGCCATCGTCAGAGAGATTGAGGTGAATATTGCGAGAGCATACACCTGCGGCTTGTAGTCAAAACTAATCATTGAGATCCCCTCTCAGAAAGAAATTTCAGACGTCTATTATCCCCGCCTGGGCCGACTTATTATCGCAAGCACCGATTCAACATCCTACGATGCATGGACTCGCGGGGGCAAGATTAGCAGTCCGCACCCCGCGCGTGGACCGTGCGCTTCTCCCGATACATATTGTGGTCGGCGACACGATATACATCGGCCAGCGTATTTCCAGCCGTCTCGACGGTCGCCACGCCAATCGATGCGCTGACCGTCAGGGCCTCATCGCTTACCGCGGCAAGACCGAGACGAAGATCCTGTTCCAGCCCGAGCGCAGACTCGTTGTCAGTATGGGGCAAACCAGCAAAAACTCGTCGCCGCCAAGGCGCATCGGCAGATAATCCGCACCAGCACCCGCCGCAGCACGGACGCCGTCCGTCGCAGCAGTTCATCCCCCATCTCGTGACCATAGATGTCGTTGGTCCGCTTGAGATAATTGCAGTCCAACATAATCACGCTCACGGGCAAGTCCTCGTTTACCAGGCTATCTCCGCGCGATTCAAGATAGTTGCGGTTTCGAAGCCCCGTCAGTTTGTCTTGATATGACAGCTCCTCGGCATGCTTGACCATCGATATGTTGTGCGTCGCCACGACGACCGACTCCAGCCGGCCTTGCTCATCGCGATGCTGGGGGACAACCTGTAGCGAGTACCAAGCGCCTCGACAATCTCGCACCTCGGCAGCCAAGTACGGTACGCCCTCCATACGTTCACGAAGCGAACTTATATCTACGAGTCCCACAACCGCTTCGCGGCTTTCGGGGCTCACGATATCCCGGCAGACCGTGTCCATAAAGTCATATGCCTCGCTGTGCTCGGCAAATATCTTCGCTATCGCCGGCGACATATTGATCCCCTCGATCTCGAGGGTGTCGAGATGCAAAAGGAAGGTCGAATCGTAGATGGCGCTTATGGCATTGATAATGCCGAGCTGTTTATCCTTTTCGACCAAATTGCGGTGGTCAACGATATTTCGAGCCAACAGCACCACGGCCCAAAACGCAAGACACACCAAGACGCCGACGGCGACAAATGAAATCCTGTCAGACATGACCTCAGATTTGGGATATAGCGCAAACAGGCGGTAGTCCTTATATGCCGCACGCACGGCATACCATTCGTCTCCTCGATATTCGATGCGCGTCAGGCCGTCGTCTTTCCACTCAACTCCTACGCTGGTGAGGAGTCGGGCGAGCGACACGTCAGCATCGGCACTGTTGGATGAGACAATCTCCGCATCCTCCATAACAAGCACCGTGGGACCTGGTGGAAGGTACTGTTCGAAAGCACGTCGGCTATGGCATATGAATAGTCGTCCGCCGTATCGGAAACAAGTGAGCGGTATGCCAGGCAACGCCGTCGCCATACGGAACAGCACAGACGGCAAAAACGACACCACGGCGCTCATCGACAGTTGAGTAGGTCACTTTGGGGCCTTGATACATCGATGCGACCGGCGAACAGGCCAACTCATCTCGCCACAACATGAGCGGATCGCGACCATCGATGTCGTAGTGGGCAGCCATATGGCCATCGGAGTCCATGACCATCAGCCCCGAAAGGTTCTCGGCATGGACAAATTGCTCGATAAGATCGTCGTTAACCTCAACGCGATCAGAGGACAGGAACGTCGCAAACGATTCGACCGCGGCGAGCAAATCGTGCGTCGCCTCGGTTTTTCTCCCCTGTTCGTAGCGGTCATATTTTTCGCAAGCGTTCTCCAAAAACACCATGGTTTCTTGGCCAAACCCAAGCGTTTTTTCGAGGCAGCGATGGGTTCCAACCGTATACAACAGGCCTAACAAGACGGCGCTGACAATAACGCTGGCAGCTATGACGTTCAGAGTCTTTCGACTCAAGCGGTGCTCATCAGTTGTCATGAATTTCCTCCTTGCCCGCCCGTCGTCGCTCCTGTCTTGTAATTGCCCACAATACGGTCAATCGTGCCATCTCGATCCATGTCGAACAGCGCGGTATTGAGATCCTTTACGACCGATCCTTCATAGCTGTCATCAAACGCGACGCCCAGGTCAACCGTCATAACATTGTCGGCAAACACACGGTAAACGCCGGGATACTGAGCAACGAGTCGGTCAAGCGACTGGACATCCGCCATCCAGCAGTCAACGTACCCTTTGACTAGAGCGGCTTTGCAGAGTTCGGCAGAGCCATATGATTTGATTTGAACGTCCGACGAGACCCCCAGATCCCCCGCAAGCAATCGGCGTTCACTCACCGAACCCGCAATCACCGCAATGGTCTTACTTCCATCGAGATGTGCCAAGGACTTGATGCCACTCGTTTTCTTGGCGGCAACCGAGACCGTCACGGTTAGATACGGCTCGGTCCAGTAATACTTATCCTCGCGATAACAGGGAGAATAGTCACACCACAGGCAATCGATATCACCGTTTTTGAGCAGCCGGTCGCGATCGTTCCAGTCAATATCGACAAACTGTGGCTTGAGCCCCGCACGCTTGCAGGCCTCGCGGGCGATGTCGATATCGATACCGGCGTAATCACCCGTGGTATCGACATACACATAGGGGTCGTTATCCGTAACGCCGATTTTGAGCACCGGGAGATCTCTATCGGCTTCATTCGAGGAGGAAGAACTGCTTCGAACGGTATACGTCAGGGCGCCCGCACAGACGGCAACAAGGAGTATGAGCGTAAACGAGACGATGGTGGCCCGCTTGATGCGTCTGGGCACGTGCCCCCTTTCATCGAAACAGCAGTCGGAGTTCATTTTATTACCCGGGCGCATATGCGACAGTAAAAAAAGCGCCTCGCCCAAGACGGGCAAGGCGCCAAAGGTTGAAATGCATCCGCAAGCGGTCGAATTAGGTTAACCCTACTCGAAGTTCAGCTGCTCCAGGCGATCGAAGACCGTATCGATGCGGGTGAGGAAGTCCCACGGATCAAAAATCTCGTCGAGCTTCTCCTGCTGACGGTGCAGCGCGGATCGGCCTCGAGACGCTCCTTAAAGGTGGGGCCAGAGACACAATCCTGCACCTCGTGCCAGGTGGCCATGGCGTTCTCCTGCACAATGGCGTACGCATCCTCGCGGGTGATACCCGTATCGACGAGGGCAAGCAGGACCTTGGAGGAGAAGATGAGGCCGCGGGTCTTGTTGAGATTGGCCATCATGCGGGCCGGATACAGCTGCAGGCCGTCGATAACGCGAATGAGGCACTGGAACATATGGTCAAGCGCGATGAAGCTATCGGCCTGGGCGACACGCTCGGCGGAAGAGTGTGAAATGTCGCGCTCGTGCCACAGGGCGACGTTGTCGAAGGCGACCTGGGCGTTGGACTTCACGACGCGCGACAGACCGCAGACCTTCTCCATGGTGATGGGGTTGCGCTTGTGTGGCATGGCGGAGCTGCCCTTTTGGCCCTTGCGGAAGGGCTCCTCGGCCTCGAGTGTATCGGTCTTCTGCAGGTTGCGGACCTCGGTCGCGATGCGCTCGCAGGTGGCCGCCGTAGTGGCAAGCACGCCGGCAAGATAGGCGTGGTGATCGCGGCTGATGACCTGCGTGGACAGCGGGTCGTGAACCAGACCCAGGTGCTCACAGACGTACTCCTCGACGAACGGCTCGATGGAGCTGTAGGTGCCGACGGCACCGGAGATGGCACCGAAGGCAACGTTCTTGCGAGCATCCTCAAGACGATCAAGGTCGCGCTTGAGTTCCCATGCCCAAGAGCCAAACTTCATGCCGAAGGTCATCGGCTCAGCATGGATGCCATGGGTGCGGCCAGCGCAAAGCGTATTGCGCTCCTCGAAGGCGCGGCGCTTGCAGATCACGCCGAGCTTCTTGACGTCCTCGATAATCAGGTCACACGCCTGAGTAAGCTGATAGCACAGAGCAGTATCACCCAGGTCGGAGCTGGTCATACCGTAGTGAACCCAGCGGCTGGGCTTGGGGTCGCCCTCGGGAACATCGGCGTCGATGTACTCCTTCATGTTGGTCAGGAAGGCGATGACATCGTGGCGCGTGACCTCCTCGATCTCATCGACCTTTGCCTTCTCAAAGTTGGCGTGGTCGCGGATCCACTGGGCTTCGTTTTTAGAAATGCCGATCTTGCCGAGCTCCGCCTGGGCCTCGCAGGCCAGGACCTCGATCTCCTGCCAAATGGCGTACTTGTTCTCGAGGGAGAAGATGTGTCCCATCTCCGGGCGGGTATAGCGATCGATCATAGCGGCTCCTTTTTGGTTATTGGCACGTTGGTCGTAACCCAACCATTGTACCGTGCGCAGGTGCAAGTATGGGCAGCAGGCATGAACCTAACATTTTGAAGCAGGAGCGGGCAACGGGACGTCCGTGCGTCCGCGTCGCGGACGCACGCCGGCTGTGGTCAGCATGCCCCGGTCCTCAAAGCCGTCGAAGGAGACCGGATCGAACCGAGTGTCCCAGCATCCCCCTTGGCTGATAGAGCGGGCAACGGGACGTCCGCGTATTTGCTTCGCAAATCCGCACCGGCTGCGGTCGATCTCCCCGGATTCACGGAGACGATAGGGAAGACTTTGTTGAATTGGCCGTCCCAAGGTCTCCCGCGCCCGATGGAGCGGGCAACGGGACGTCCGCGTATTTGCTTCGCAAATCCGCACCGGCTGCGGTCGCCTATCGGCGACCTTGCCTGCTCGCTATAAACGCTTCGCGTTTATTTAACGCTCGCACCCTGTCGGGTTCGAGTCCCGGCACTTTATTGAAAAAGGCACAGTAACGAAACGTTACCGTGCCTGAAATTCGAATGGAGCGGGCAACGGGACTCGAACCCGCGAGTGTCAGCTTGGGAAGCTGATGCCTTACCACTTGGCGATGCCGCATATGTGGGGGATAGTATAACGCGGTTGTCTTGTTCGATACAAGGGTGGCGATGCTTGTTTTAGCTGTGGAGATTCGTTTGAAAATCGCGTCAATTGTGGAGACGAGGACCTTTGACTTCCTGTTCACCTTATCTTCTACCTGCGCTTTTGCTTGATTGTTGTATTTGAGCTCAATTTGTCAGGAATTGGGCAAGCTTTTGGTCAGGCTCCGGTACTTACCCGCATGAACCTCGGGGGTAGCCTCATCCTACGCGTCGCAGCCTCCCCGTGCGGCGCACGAGGGATAAGGAGCAGCCATGTCCAACGCACCCACGCACTCTGTCCACAGCGCAATCGCAACAGGTCCGCTGCTCCTGCTCCTCTTCCTGCTTTTCGGCTGCCTGGCACCGGGAGCCGCATTTGCCGTCGATGGCTACGACCAGCCCGGCTTCCGCACTATCAGCGATAATTGTGGGCCCTTCTTTATCGGCAAGTATGAAGCTCAAGACGCCTCGATTGCCTACTGCATGAACTAGGAGCGTCCCGGCCCCACCAAGCCGGGCGGCCCATGGCTCAACTTTGATCAAGGCTGGGTGTGGCTCGACGACGAGTTCGCAGCAATCGTTTGTCACGGATATCCTACCGCCGCGTCGTTTGGCGGTTACCATCTTTCACCCGATCGCGCCCGCGCCGCCACCCAGCTTGCCGTATGGATGCTCAACGGCACTACCCATGTCGACGGCACCTACTCCTACACGACCGCTCAGGGCAAAACCAAGAGCGGGCACTTTACCGCCGACAATGAAGTCGTGGCGGCTGCGCGGTGGTTCCACGACAGCGCAAAATCAGGAAGCATCAAAGCCGCTCCGCACCGCGCGCGGCGCTATCTAGGAACCGTATCGGGCGGCAGCAGACGTCAAGACATGCTCTATGTACTGCCAGCGGTCTCTGTTTCCTTCCAAAAGCAGTCTGCGAACACTGTTATTACCAGCGGAAACAATACCTATCAGTTACCGGGGCAACATTCGATATTTTTGAGAGCGCCAGCGACGCATGTGTCGGCACCATCCAGATGGACGGCAACGGTCGAGCACAGGCAACACTCCTACCCAACACGGCATACTACCTAGTTGAAACGAAGGCGCCGGCCGGCTATGTCCCCCGCCCCGATCGCGTTGCCTTTACCACGGGGAATGACGGCGGGCAGGTCGCCATCGATGAACAACCCGGCGCCATCACCCTGCATGTCGTAAAACTCGATGCCGCGACGAATGCCGGCCCCCAGGTGGGATCTTCACTCGCAGGAGCAGAGTTCACGTGTGTGTCGCAATCAACCCCTGGATGGTCGCAAATTCTCACGACTGACGAAAGCGGTCGGGCCACCCTCACCGATGTCCCCCTGGGAACTTTTACCATCTATGAGTCAAAAGCCCCCGAGGGCTACCTGCCATCCAACGACAGCTGGACCTATACCGTTGGAGCCGACCAGCTCGGCGATTCAGGCGTGGTCGAGATCGAATCTCGCGTTTCCGATATCCCCATTGCGTTTAACCTTGAGATTTCCAAATTCAAGGATTACGGCAATAGCGACCAATCCAGCTTGGAGCAGCCGGCGGGAGGTGTTGTCTTTGAGGTTGTGAGCAACAGCTCTCAGCAGGTTGTTGGCGCACTGACCACAAACATCTATGGCTTTGCCTCCACCAAAGATCAGCCGAAGCATGGTTTGGCGCAGGCAAGCGACCCGCCGGTGTCCACGGAGCCATCCCATACGACCGCGCCGGCTACACCGTTCGTGAGGTTCCGGAAACCGTCCCAGAGGGTTTTAAACGTGCAGGGGAATGGACCGTCGAGGCCAATCAGATTTCCAACGGCGCCGAGCTTCAATATATCGTGGACAACCACGCTCTGTCGACGCATCTCCAGATTGTAAAACGCGATGCCCAAACAGGCGCTTCTGTTCCCCTAGCCGGATTCACCTTCCAACTCCTCGACAGCAATCACGAACCTGTCTCACAAACTTGCTGGTATCCAGCACATAACGTAATGGACACCTTTACGACTGACGCGACCGGGACCGTCACACTGCCCGAATCGCTCGTGCCGGGCACCTATTATGTACGCGAAACCTCGGCCAAAGAGCCCTATCTTGTCGGCGAAGAGATCGAGGTAAACATACCCGCCGACATGAACCTAACGCCCGTTGCAATCGCCTCGTATTATGACCACGCCGCGACCGGAAACATCAGGATCGTTAAAACCGATGCCATAGACGGCAGCAGCCTCGCGGGCGCCGTCTTTGAGATCCGTGCCTCGGGTGATATCGTGCGCCCCGACGGTAGCATTGCCGCGCTCGACGGTGAGACTGTCGCGACCGTCACGACGGATGAAACTGGAGAAGCACGCGCGGGCAACCTCCCACTGGGATCTGGCACCGCACGCTACGAGGTTGTCGAGACTCAAGCGCCGGCAGGCTTCTTGCTCGATCAGACAACCCATATTGTCGACCTTACTTATGCCGACCAGAAAACACCCGTTGTAGAAGCACGGCTTAACGTATCCGACGATTACACCAAGGTTGATATCTCCAAGGTCGATGCAAGCGGTGAGCAGGAAGTGGAAGGCGCACAGCTCGCCTTATATGGTCCCGATAAAACCGAAATAGACTCCTGGACCTCATCCGACAAGCCACACCGCGTCGAACATCTTGCACCCGGCACCTACTCGTTGCGCGAAATGATGTCTCCGCGGACCTATGACCTTGCCGAGGAGATAACGTTTGAAATAAAGGATACGGGAGAAGTCCAATCCGTCGCGATGAAGGATGCGCCCATCGAGATCAAGGGGCAGGTCGACAAGCGTCAGGAACTTGTCCAACCTATCGAAAAGGGCCTGTTGGCTAACGGCGATGGTAAAAACCGTGCCGCGATGCAAACCAATACGGATGGGCTTTTCTCCTATACCATCGACGCTCGAAACGATTCAACTACCTGGGTTGATGAGTTCACAATTACCGATAGTCTTGAGTGTGCCGAGGACGATACGGCGAGATTCGTCTCAATCGAAACCCCCGTCGCCATCGGCGACCTCAATGGTCTGTGCAACGTGTGGTATCGCACGACGCCGTTGGACTCGACAGACGTCGATGAGCCGGCAAACGCGACACTTGACGATGGGCACGAAAATCCTTGGCTTGAGTCCGACGAAGTAAGGAAGAGTCTGGGTGAGGATTGCCGCCTCGTCGATTACGACGGCTGGCACCTCTGGAAGGCGGATGTCTCGACCACGGAATCCACCACACTCGAGGCGAAAGAACTCGACCTTGCGTCCAATACCGTCGTAACGGGCATTCGAATTGAATACGGTGCGGTAGCCGCCGACTTTACGACTCGAAGCGATGTGGATTCTTGGACCCGCGATGATCTCAAAGATGAGCACGACGACCTTGACGATGCCAAAGCAATCCTTGGCACAGACGCTCGGGGCGCAGTCGTACACATGCAGCAACGTCGCTTATACGCCCCAAACCGCACTCACCAACAGCGCGCGCGTCGATCTTTGCCGCAACGGTGGCGGCGATAAACTTGAGTCACATGACGAGGACAGCGTCATTCAACGCTGTACCCTACCGCAGGACCTACCGGCAACAGGATCAGCTCCCATCGCCGCTTGCATCACCGCGCTCCTGACCTCGGGTCGTCGCAGCCCTATGGTTCGCTCGCCTTAGGTCGATCCCAAAGAAGCGCTAGCGCGATGAAAAAGCGGGCGAGACAGTCCCCTGGCTCGCCCGCTTTCAATCATGTAAATCGCCGTATCTACTCTGCAGACGAAGATCCACCATCAACGATTGCTTGCTCGGACTCAGGAATCCCATCGGCACCCGTACTCTGTTCTTGCTCCACCTCTTCGCTGATTGCGGAGGCGGGGGTCGAGCCCTTTGCACCCACGATGTAGGCAGCCCCAAATCCTAACGCAATGGCAATCAAGGTCAAAATCACGTAGACAGGCCAATGGCGCTTAATATACGAAAACACGTTGACTCCTTAGAGCTCCGTCTACGAACGGCGGATAACCTCGGTCACGACCTCGGATACCGTGGCAATGTTCGTCGGGTTGACATTGTGGGGCAGGTCGTCCTCGGTACGAGCGCAAGCCAGACGCGTGCCGTCCACGCCGGCGATGGTGAGGGCTCGGCGGCTCGCCTCAAGCGCGGCATAGGCATCGGTCTTGGCATAGGGCATCTCGAGCGCGCCACAATCGACATGGAACGACTTGCACACCTTGCTGACCAGGTTCATGATGCGGCGATCGCCCTTGAGCAGCTGCTGTTCGCCCTCGACCGTCACCACCGAAAGCCTGCCGGCGCCGACGGATTCAAGATTGATGAAGAATACGCCGCGGAGCTTATCGCGATGCGAAGCCAAGAAGGCCTTCATGCCGGCGCCATCACAATCCGAGGCGCCGGTTGCCACAAACCAGATATCGTGACCGAGCAGCTCATCATCGCCCATAGAGGCGACAGCGAGAGCATATCTTCGGAAGAAGCGCCATCGGAAGACGTAGCGCCACCCTTCCAGCCATCGTTATCGTCCTCGAAGTTATCCCACGAACCGATACCGCGACCGGACTTCTTGGCATCGTAATCGTCTTCGACGCCCAGCCAGTCACTCATGCTGTCCTGCTCGTTTTTCTTTTTACGACCGAACAGGCCACCCAGGCCGCGCTTACGAGACTTGGGTGCCGCCGGGGCGGGAGCTGAAATGGTCTCGATCGGCTGCGCGCCCGGCGCAACGGGCATAGGAGGCGCAACGGGTGCCGATGTGGGTTCGGGACCTGAGCAGTAGCAAAGGGGTCGTTGACCTGGGCAGAGGGATCGGGAAGGTCGAACAGCGACGTGCGAGACGCAACGTTTGCCTGCTTCATCGACGGCAGCGATGGATCGGGGACCGAAGCCAGCGGAGACGAGGAGGGCGCAGGCGACGGTGCCGACGCCGGATCGGGAACATTCATCTGCGGACGCGGCGATGCCTGGGAGGAAATCTGGGCCATAAGGGAATCGACCGTTTCGTCCTGGGTGGGAGCGACATTGGCAACCGTGGCACCGGAACCACTCGGAGTCGGCATGGTGAAAATCTGCGTGGAGTAAGGCCTCGACTCACCTGTCTCGGGAGCCTCGGAAACCGCAGACACTTCCTCCTGCTCGACCTCGGTCGAATCATCTTGCTCGGCTGCCGCGTACTGCTCTTCGTCAGAGTTGACCTCGACGGGCTCGTCCTCGGTCGCATCCTGAATTTCGGCAGCATCAATGGGCTCGCCATCGCCCGCCGCGTCGTCCTGCTCATCGGAAGCAGGAAGGGGCTCGGCAATCGCGGTACCTTGCTTTTCAAACGTTATCGTGGAATCGAACTGCGCGGCATCAAACGACATGGTGCTATCGACGTGCTGCTGAGCCTCGAAAGACGTTGTAGCTTCGGCAGCGTCGACGGGTACGGACTGCATAGCCTCGTTCTGCTCGAACTCTTGCGCCGCGCGCTCACGTGCCGCCTCGGCTGCCTGCTGCTGAGCGATAGCTCCTGCTCGGCAGCCTCGCGTGCGGCAGCGCGCTTCTCCTCGAAATCGTCGACAAATTTCTTGCCCTTTGCAAGCGCACCCTTAAAGAAGTTGGAAGCGCTGGCGCCAATCGACGAGAACGCGGATGCAATGTCGGCATGGGGCGTTGCCGCGGGAATCTCGGCCGAGAAATCAGTATCGCTCTCGTAAGACACGCGCCTCGGCTGTTCAACGTAATCGTCGTCAGACTCGTCCGCAACGTCTTGCGCCGGCGCGGCGGGAGCCAAAATGTCCAGTCCTGCCGCGGGATCGATCGCGGACACCGCCTCGGGCTCGGCAACGGCAGCGGCAACCGCGGCAGACTCATCATCCACGGTGACAGCGGGCGCAGGTGCAGCCACGACGGGGGCAGGCTCGGGCTCAAACGTCGGCTCCTCGCCCTCCTCGTAATCGAGCGTGCAGGACTCGGGAAGCATTCCGAGCGCACGGATGGCATCCGAACCAAAGCGGATGTTGCCGGCGGCGTTGCGATAGAGCTTGGGCTCGGGCTCGACCGCGGCAGGTTCCTCCGCCGACTCGGCAGCGGGAACCTCGTCATTGAACTCTTCGGCCTGGACAGCCTGATTCTGATCCTCGGGCACGATAGCGCCGATCAGCGTCTCGTCGGCAGATGCACCCTCAAAGCCCTCGATCTGCTCGTCGAAAGCCTCACCCTGTTCGGGCTCGGTCTGAGCGTCGGGAGCAATCGGCTGACCGAACTCGTCCTCGGCGTAGGTAGGCTCTTCATACTCGATGGTGTTGCCGTAGTCGTTTTGCTGCTGGGCCGCGGCATATTCCGCCGCTGCGCGCGCCATTTCCTCGGCACGACGCTTCTGCTCCCCAAAATAGGTATCGAACGGAACATCGTCGGGAAACTCGTTTTCGCCCTGGAAGGGAGCAACGTTGTCCATAACGCCGAGCATAGCGGCGACAGAAGACTTGTTGCACACCGCGCCGGACGTATAGGGAAGAATGTGGCGATTAGAGATGATGTTTGCCGCGTTGGCAAGCGCAACGAGGGAAGCGAGGATCGCGACAATCCACAGCAGAACCTTGAGCGCGCCGGGGAGCGGCAGGATGCGCAGGATGGCAACGGCAGCGGGGGCAACCGTGGCAACGGGCAACAGCTTGGCGATGAGCGCACGATACGAAGCATAGGGCTCGCGGGCGAGCAGCTCAGCACGGGGAGAGTCGTAGTGTGCGACAACGACCACCGGGCGGTTGCGTGGAGACGCGAGCGGGCCCGAGGCCTTGTGGTAGGCGATGACATTTTGGCTCACGCCCGTCTTGCCCAGGCGCGAAACCACGGGGTGCCCCGTGCGTTCGAGCACGTAAAGAACGGCGCCGACAATAGCCAGCAAGGTGCCGACCAATCCGATACCGCCGCCGATGCCCATCAGCAGGGCACCGGCAAACGCAAGAATACCGGTAACGGCAAATGCCAACCTACTGGGCGCCGGGGCATTGAACTCCTGAACCTCGGGATCAAAGCCGTGGTTGCGGAAGGTCTGAGCGATATCCTCGGCAGCCAAGCGCTCTTCTTCGCTGCATGCCGGCGTAATGCCGGTGTTCTGCAGCAGGTGGTTAATATAGTTCTGGGTGTTCGCCATGTGCGCTCCACATCCATAATCCGACAAATAGGCCCAATGCATGCACATTAGAACCGTATATAGTCGAAAGTATACCCCGAGCGAGCGCAAACGACCGAATTCGGGCCATCTTAACGCCCCGAGCGGACAAGGATATAGCCTAATCTCCATATCGGACTAAAATCATGGCAGCAAACCACCTTCTCATGCGAGGACTCTATGACGGCAAGCGACGCGACCGCGACAATTAAAAAGGGAAATTCGGAGCCCAGTTTCGACAAAACGGCTCAGCGCATCCTCAATCTTTTCTTTGTGCTCAACAGCTCCCCCGAACCGCTAACGACCGAGCAGATCGTCTTGGATTCTGACCTGGGATATGGCTCGGGCAACATCGACTCGGATAAGCGCAAGTTTCGGCGCGATCGTGACAAACTGCTCGAGCGTGGCATCTTAATCAAGGAGGTTCGCCCCGCCGGCGCACAGGAGACCGAGGAAAGCTCGTGGACAATCGACCGCGAGCACACGTTTGCTGCAGGCGGCCTCATTACCGCAAACGACGCCGATATCCTGCTCAACGCCATCGACCAGACACTAGCGGCCGGCTCTTCCACCTTTGCCGCGCCGCTTGCCGATATTCGCTCCAAAATTGCCTACCTCACCGGCATGTCGGCGGTGGACGAAGTACCAATCCGCCGCTCTCCCACCGTCGATGCGGTATGGAGCGCCTTTGCCGAGCGATGCGCGCTGCGATTTTTATATCAGAACGGACGCGGCGAGCAGAAAGAACGTACCGTCTGCGTCTACGGCATGTTCGAACGCGAGGGCGTGGCGTACTTCTGCGGCCTCGACAATGTCACCGACGGCATCAGGACATTCCGCTGCGACCGTATCGTTCGCGCTTGGCGTCCTTCGAAGGCCTACGCCATCCCTGCGGACTTCAATCTCAACGACTATCTGTTCTTTGAATTCGATTTTGCCGACCGACCGCCCGTTGCAGCCACGTTCTCGTTCGCCCCTCAGACGCAGATCGATATGATCAACGGCCTCACGCGCGGGCGAGGTGAGCTCGCACACACCGATGCGGGATGGACCTGGACCGTTGACGTGCGTGACCTTGAAGCCGCCGCCTCATTTTGCATGGCCCACGCCGTGGACGGCATGAGGCCCGTGGCCCCCAAATCGCTCAAGCAGGCGTGGAACCGCCTCATTGAAAGGACGGTGCACGAGCATGCCCGTGCGTAAACTCACCAGCGAGCAGAAACTCTCGCGCGCCATCGACATCATGGAGGCCCTCTACGCCGCCGGCGAGAGCGGCATGACACGAGCCGAGATTTGCAGCCGCTTTGACATCACAGGGGTGTCGCTCGACGAGATTCTCGAGATCGTCTCGACGCTCGCGGACCGAGAATCGGGCGCGCGCATCATCTGCGAATGCCGCGGCGAGCGTGTGGTCCTCACCGGCGACGCCGGGCGTGTTCTACCGTTGCGCCTGAGTGCCGCCGAGGGCGCTGTGCTCAACCACGAACTTGAATCGTTGGCGATCGAGCCACAGACGGCAGCCCGGATTCGGCATGCTCTTCTACCCGAAGAGCTCGGCTATAACCAGCGCGTCTTTGACACCGTCAACCACGGGTCGCACTGGCAGCAGCTGAGCTGCGCCATTCAGGACGGCGTTCGCTGCCACATCTCGTATCGCTCGATGGACGATGCACGGCCACGCGAGCGTCTGGTCGACCCCTTGCGCATTACGGCAAACGGCGACCAAACATACTTGATTGCCTGGGACATCGCAGTCGATGAGCAGCGCACCTATCGCATGGATAAAATCGAGGGACTCACCTTGACGGAAGACTCCGTCGTGTCTCACGCACCGGACGTCGCATCCCTCCACGATTCCCTTGCCCGGACGCAGCGTAGCGCAAAGCTCTTGATGCCATTCGATATGGCGGAACATCTGGACTGGGCCGGCATCACCCTAATCGAGCGCAGCGGGGCAGACATGGCAACGGTAACCGTGCATTACGGCTCCGAGCGTTGGCTACTGAGCCAGGTAATCGCAGCGGGCGGAGCCATCCGCATCTTGGATGACCCCGCCCTGTCAAAGCGTCTGTGCGATATGGCAAAAACCCTCGTCTGTCCGCTTTAGCGCCGCCGCTCGTGGCGTGCACGCCACAGTTGCAGATAGTGCCCGATCTGCGCCGATTCGATGCGCTGGTAGGAGCTCGTGGGCAGCGACGTTAAGAACTTCTTTCCGTAGCCCTTCGTCACCAGGCGCGGGTCGGCCAGAATCAGCACGCCGCAATCGGTCGACGAGCGGATAAGGCGGCCGGCCGCCTGCTTGACCTCGAGCACCGCCTCGGGCAGCGAATAGCGCGCCCAAGCGCGGTCTTCGCGCAGGTTGCGCTCGCACGAGAGCGGGTCCGTGGGACTCGAGAACGGCAGCTTGGGAATGATGACGCAGCGCAGCGTCTCGCCGCTGGCGTCGAATCCCTCCCAGAAGGCCTTAAGGGCAAAAAGCGACGAGGTCGGCTCGTTGATAAACCGGTCGCGCAGGCGACGAGGAGATGAGTTGCGCTGCTGGCAGTTGAGCTCCAGACCCGCACGGGCCATCTTAGGCTCAACGCGGGCGTACAGGTCTTCCATGTCGCGCCGATTGGTGAACAGTGTGAGCACCGATCCGCCCATGGCAAGATGGGCGTCGACCAGCACGCGCTCGAGCGCTGTAAGATAGCTCTCACGATCGCGCGGATCGGGGATATCGCCCGCAACGACTACAGCCATGTTCGAATCGAAGTCGTAGCTCGAGTCCAAGTGCAGCGACGAGGATGTTGAAGCACCGATGCGATCGAGACCGACCGCGTGGTTAAAGTGTTCAAAGCTTTTGGACACCGTCATGGTCGCCGAGGCAAAGATAGCCGTGTGAACCTCGGGCAGCCACTCGGTTGCCAAGGCCTCCCCAATGTCGATGCGCTCTGCGGTCATTGACTCTCCGCCGGCACGCAGCCTGCGATTGACCTGCAGCGAATACACGTAGTGTTCATCGGTGCCGTCAATGATGAGTTTGAGGTTCTCGGCCAGCTCGTGCAGGCGGCGCGAAATATCACCCAGGTCGACAACAACCTCGGGCTTGTCGGCGGCGACGGCTTGCACCAGCGCGTCGACGCTCTTGTCAGCTTGTTCCAATGCGTCGATGGCAGTGTAGGCCGACTGTAAGAAATCATGCCAGTCGTCAGATTCGCGCAGCTCGGGGCCAATCCATAGATTGGCATTGTCATAACCCCCACGGCACGGCGGCCGAGCTCGCGACGCCATCGAACACGTCGGCGATTGCCATGCTCGCGCGCGCAACCGTCGACGTCGCCTTGGCAGTAAGGCCCAAATAGAGCGTAGAGCCCTCGGAGGTTGCCAAATCACGGGAGACCTGGCTTAGCGCACCGGTGCTCGAGCCACCCAGGCGCTCAAACAGAACGCGTGATTCGTCCGCCGACACCACGCGCGCCCACTGACGGCGCGCCTCGCGCTCGATAGAATGAGCCTCGTCGATTACCCAATGACGAATCGGAGGCAAAATCCTGCCCTCGGCCGCAACATTGCGGAACAGCAGGGAATGGTTGGTGACCACCACATCGGCATGCGCCGCACGACGACGAGCGCCGTGGACCAAACATTTATCAGGGAAAAACGGGCAGAGGCGGCGAGCACACTCGCGCGAGGCCGTCGTAAAGTCGGGGCGGTTGACGCTGCGCCACCGAATGCCAAGCGAGTCGAGGTCGCCATCGGCTGATTGGCAGACGTACGCCATAATGACCGCGACCGCCGTGAGCGTGTCCGCCGGATCGCGCTTGGTGGCAATCTCGACCTGGCCGCGACTCATGCGCTCAAGCTTGCGCAGGCACGGATAGTGGTCATAGCCCTTGAGAGCGCAAAATGACAGACCACCGTCCAGTTGCTCGGCAAGTTTTGGCAGCTCATGATACATGAGCTGGTCGGCAAGATTGTTCGATTTGGTCGCAATACCAACCGTGATGTTGTTACGGCGTGCTGCCTCGGCAAAAGGCACCAGATAGGCCATCGATTTGCCGACGCCCGTGCCCGCCTCAATTACACGATGAGTGCCCGTGACCAGCGCATCGCGGACCTCGAGCGCCATCGCGATCTGCTCATCACGCGGCTCGTAGGTGGGATACATGCGATTGACCAGGCCACCTGGCGCATAGTCTGCCTCAATCTCCTCACGACTCGGCATCTTGAGGACCGGCAGTTCGTCGGCGTCCACCCGATCGTCGGCGCGATCGGCCTTGAGAACGTCAGTACGAGCGGCGCTGAGAGAGGAGATAGAACCAGGGTTCTGCCCTGCCAAGAATGAGAAGATAGGACGATAGGACCAAGCACATCCGGATGCATGTCGCTAGGCGCGCCATGAGGCCCTGGGGCAAGTCGGTGAGCGCCACGAGCAACACGCGCCATACGCCACACAGGGCGTCGACGTCGGCATTGGCACGGTGTGATACCGAGTCACAGCCAAACAGATCGGCCATAAAAGACAGCTTGTGCGAGGCCAGGCGCGGAAGCGCGATGCGCGACAGCGCCAGCGAATCGATCCAAATATCGCTCACGTTGACGCCGCCTTTGACCGACTCGATAAACGAGCGGTCGAACGTGGCGTTATGTGCGATCACCGGGCAACCACCGACAAAATCGGCGAGAGCGGCGACGGCCTCAACGGCCGACGGGGCGTCTGCCACATCGGCATTTGTAATGCTCGTGAGCTCGGTAATCTCGGCGGGAATCAGCTGCTTGGGATGCACGAAGGTATCGAAGCGGTCGACGATCTCGCGGCCCGAAAGACGGGCCGCCGAGATCTCGATCAGCTCGTTGTCCTGCACCGAAAGACCTGTGGTCTCGGTATCGAGGACAATCACATCTTCCTCGATAAGGCCAAAGGACTGCGTTTTGGCGCGTTCGGCAAGAGTGGCATAGGAGTCGATGACAAACTGCGGCGTTCCTGACGAAACCGCGTCCTCGATTAGCATGCAATGCCCGCTCGACGAAGGCCCATACGGATCAGGCTGTCACAGACCTGCGGGAACGTCATGTCGTCGGTGTGGCGAATCTCATCCGGATACAGCGACGTATCGGTCATGCCGGGAATGGTATTGGTCTCGAGGATAACGGGGCCGTCCTCGCTCACGATAAAATCGCTGCGCGAGATGCCCAGGCAACCGAGGGCCTTGTGAGCAGCACAGGCAAGCTCCTGAGCGCGAGCGTAATTCTCGGGTGAAATCTGCGCCGGAATACGATGGATGTCCGTAGGGTCGACATACTTCACGTCCAGATCGTAGAACTCACAGTCCTCGGGCTTGCGAATCTCGACAATCGGCAGGGCGCGCACGTCGTCCTCGCCGTACACGCCGACGGTGATCTCGGTACCCTCGATGCACTTCTCGACCAGCACTTTGTCGCCGTACTCAAACGCCTTGGCGATTGCCGCGGGCAGCTCGGAGCTCATGGACCAGGGAAATGCCATAGCTGGAACCGTTGACGGCCGGCTTCACAAACCAGCGCTCGCCACAGACCTCGACGATATGATCGATATTGACTTCATCGCCCACCTCGAGCGCAAGGCCGGGGGCAATGGGAATGCCCGCCTTGGCGTACAGGAGCTTAGAGACCTCCTTGTCGGCACCGCAGGCGCTGGCAAGCACGCCCGAGGCCGTGTAGGGGATACCAAGGGTCTCCATGGCACCCTGCATGGCGCCATCCTCACCGCCGGCGCCGTGCATGGCGATAAACGCCACATCGAAACCGCCAGTCGCCATGGTTACCATAAAGTCATCAGCGGCCGTGTCGAGCAGCTCCACCGAGGTGTAGCCGGCCTCCTTCAGTGCCGCCACAACGTTCTTTCCCGAATTGAGCGAGATCTCGCGCTCAGCGGAATGACCACCCGCCAAGACCGCTACGTGCATGTTCTCTAGGCTTTTACCCGGCATGGGCAGACTCCTCCTCTATAATTTCTGCAGCTGATACCATATTGTAGCGATACCCTCTACGTTTCCCCAAAATCGAAAGGCTTCCATGAATCCCAGGACTAAATCTCAGGACATTCGCGACTTGAGCCAAAACGATATTCGCGAGCTCGTGGCCGAACTTGGCCAGCCCGCGTTCCGCGCGAAGCAGCTCATCGAATGGGTCTTTGAGAAGAACGTTTGTTCGTTTGACGATATGACCAACCTTCCCAAGGCTTTCCGCGAGCAGCTTAAAGAGGCTTTTGCCTTCGACACGCCGACTGAACTAACCAAGCAAGTTTCCAAAGATGGCTCACGCAAGTATCTGCTCGAGTACCACGACGGCGTTTCCGTCGAGACCGTCGGCATGCCCCGTCGTAACAAGCTTTCCGTCTGCGTTTCCACCCAGGCAGGCTGCGGCATGGGCTGTGCCTTTTGCGCCACCGGTCTCAACGGCCTCAAGCGCTCTCTGACCGCTCAAGAGATCGTCGACCAGGTACTTCATGTATCCAACGACTTTGGCGAGCGCGCCACGAGCGTTGTCTTCATGGGCCAGGGCGAGCCGTTTGCCAACTACGACGAGGTTCTCAAGGCGCTGCGAATCCTCAACGACCCCGATGGCATCGGTATCGGCGCTCGTCACCTCACCGTCTCTACCAGCGGCGTTATTCCCGGTATTCGCAAATTTGCCGACATCCCCGAGCAGTTCACGCTTGCCGTTTCCCTGCATTCCGCCATCCAGTCGACGCGCAATAAGCTCATGCCCGGTGTTAAGAAGTACACGCTGCTTCGCCTTCACGAAGCGCTTCAGCTCTACACCGAGAAGACTGGCCGCCGCCCGACCTATGAGTATGCCATGATCGAAGGCGTCAACGATACGAATCCCGAGATGCAGGCACTCTGCGACTTCTGTGAGGGAACGCTGTGCCACGTTAACCTGATTCAACTTAACGACATCGAGGGCAGCCCGCTCAAGCCGTCGCCGATTCATAAGGTTGAGGACCTTCAGCGTCGTCTTGAGTCCCGTGGCATCGAGACCACGATTCGTAACTCCCGCGGTAACGATATTGACGCCGCTTGCGGACAGCTGAAACAGCGCTTCAAAGTTCAGAAGAACGCATAGGGGAGTCGCACTCCAAAACGTTTCATGTGAAACATCGAACGGCCCTGGTTGCAGGATATGCAACCGGGGCCGTTTCATTTATTGACCTCCACTTTGGACCAGCTGCTACCTTCCCATTTTTTACGGACAAATAAGGGGCCCTTGTCTCATGAATTAGACAAGGGCCCCGAAAAATATGCAGGGTAATTATTAGGTACCTAATAGCCTACATTTTCCCATTGGTTGCTAACCCAACCTTGATTAATCTTAGGATTTTTCGTTACCTGAGCAGTGCGCATGGCAACATCTTCTGTCATAACATCCATTTTCTTCTTGGACGTATCAACGATATCTTGCGCGCCACGAAGCAAACGACCTCGAAGTTCATCGTCTGTCGCGATCTTATATCCAGCAAAGGCACCAGCCGCGACAGTCGTCGCCAATGCAATTGCAGTTAGAATCTTATTCCTCATCTTGGGCTCCTTGATCAAACTGAATCATTTCACCAAGAATACGAGAGAGCTCTTCTTCGTCTTTAAACTCAATCTCAATCTTATTCTTTCCACGCGAGCTCTTCACACGCACGTTGGTATTAAACACCTGACGAAGTACACGCGCGGCCTTTTTAAAAGACTGAGGCGTTGCAGGCCGCGGCGCCTTAGGTGTCTCTCCAGCAGAAAACAATGGAGCAAGATTTTCTGTCGCTCTTACGGAAAGGCCCTCCGCAATAACCTTCTCTGCAAGTCGAATTCGAGCATCCTCATAGGGAACTGCAAGAATCGCACGTGCGTGACCAGCAGTAAGTTTACCCTCAAAAATCATCTGCTGAACAACTTCAGGGAGATCGAGAAGGCGCAGCGAGTTTGTAATTGCAGAGCGTGACTTACTTACAGCCTTCGACAATGCCTCCTGGGTCATACCGCTGGCATCGATGAGCTGGCGATATCCCTTAGCCTCTTCAACGGGATTCAGATCAGAACGCTGAAGGTTCTCGATAAGAGCAAGAGCCAGCATCTCTTCATCATTAACATCTTTAATGATGACAGGCAGCTCCTCAAGACCAGCAAGCTTTGACGCCTGGTAACGACGCTCTCCAGCGATGATCTCATAGCCGTTTCCATTCTTGCGAACCAAAAGCGGCTGCAAAACGCCATGTTCTTGGATTGACTCGCTCAACTCACGAAGTTCAGTTTCGTTAAAGTGAATTCGCGGCTGATTAAGGTTAGGAACGATATCTTCAATAGGTAGTTTTGTTTCAGATGCAGCATTTGAAGCAGGTGCAGACGAACTACCGGTCTCATACTCGGCCTCAGAGACCAAAGCATTGAGTCCACGCCCCAATCCGCCACGTTTCTTTACACTAGGCACGCTTGATCACCTCTTTTGCAAGGTTCATATACGCTTTTGCACCCTTATTTTGAGGTGCATAGGTAATTACTGGCTCTCCAAAAGACGGAGCTTCGGAGATTTTAACCGTACGGGGGATCAGCGTCTTAAACGCCTTGTCCCCAAAGTACGATTGAACCTCCTCAACAACCTGATTCGATAGAGAAGTACGCGAGTCATACATGGTCATAAGCACACCATAGGTGTCTAAACTCTTGTTCAGACGTGATTTGACCATCTTCATTGACTCAAGCAGCTTCGTAACGCCCTCGAGTGCGTAATACTCGCACTGGATTGGAATCAAAACACTGTCTGCTGCGGTCAAGGCGTTGATGGTAAGTAAGCCGAGCGAAGGAGGACAGTCAATGAAAATAAAATCGAACTCGTCCTGAATCGGCTCAAGCAAATCTTTGAGGCGGGTTTCACGAGCAATTGCGCTTACGAGCTCAATTTCGGCGCCTGCAAGCTGAATTGTAGCCGGAATTACAAATACCTTTTTGCAATTTGTATCAAGAACAAGCGATTCTGCGGGCACATCATTCAGCAATGCATCATAGATGCATTGATCAAGGTCTTCTTTTTCAATTCCAAATCCACTGGTGCTGTTTCCCTGCGGATCAAAATCGACTATCAGAGTCTTACGACCCTGCTCGCCCAGTGCTGCTGCTAGGTTTACAGCCGTCGTTGACTTACCGACGCCGCCTTTTTGATTGATGATTGCAATGATACGCGTGTCTTTTGCGCTCTTAGAACGCTTAACGTCGCGAAATCCCACGGTCCCTCCTGGTGTGTATTAAAGCTGTCAAACGGAGGATGTTTCACGTGAAACATTCCGATTCGATATCAACCGCCATGTTTCACGTGAAACACTGCAAGTTGTTAGTATCCATTATGTTTCACGTGAACATCTAGGCAAGCGGATTCTTCTTTGCCATGCCATTTGCACGAGGCAATGAGACAGATGCTGGATGACTCTTCTTAAGAACAATGAACTCCCTGTGGCCCAAGCCTCAGGCAAATCGATTGCGTCATTCAGAAACAAAGTAAAACCGCAAATCTTAGCTGCTGACATACCGGAAGCAAGCTCCTCATCCGAAGGATTGCCCTTGGTGATAACAAATAGCCCTCCATCCTTGAGGAACGGAGCCGCATACTCAACAAGAATCGGTAGAGGGGCCAGTGCGCGGGCGGTTACGACAGAGAACTGCTTCTTATGGCTTCGAGCATATTCTTCAAGACGATCATGAACCGCATGAGCATGTTTCAATCCAAGAGCATGGACAAAGGAATTGACAGCATCAACCTTCTTGCCAACAGAGTCAATATAAGTAGCTTTACGATGCGTGGCTATGGTTAACGGAATACCAGGGAAGCCCGCACCTGTACCCATATCCAGCAAAGCTCCCTCAGGAGCCTTATTGATATATGGGAGTAATACAAGTGAGTCGAGGATATGAAGTACTGCAGCATCTTCGACGTTGAGAATACGGGTGAGATTGGTTGTCTTATTTGTTTCTAGAACCAAATCCAAATGCTGAATACATTTCCTCAGCTCAACATCAGTTACGCTCAAGGAATACTCTTTGCAATAGAAAGCTAGACGACTCAACATCTCGTCAGCTTGCTGATCAGTAAGTACTAACAACGAAAGCTCCTTTCTGACAAAAATCAGCGTATCGAGAACTTTTGACAAAAAAAGGGGACGTGGAAACCACGTCCCCTTAGCATAAACTCGAGTAGATTATCGAGCAACAATCACCACATGGCGATCAGGGTCAGAACCCTCAGAATGAGTATCGACGGCATCATTGCCACGAAGTGCAATGTGAACCAGTCGACGCTCGTAGGCATTCATGGGCGGAAGCGAAACACTCTTATGAGTGCGAATGGCACGCTCGGCAGCAGACTGAGCCATGGAGGCAACCTTGTCCTGACGGCGGCTCTTGTATCCCTCGACGTCCACTACAACCGGATACCTAAAGCCAAGTTTGCGGCTCACCAGCAAAGAGAACATAACCTGAAGGGCATCAAGGGTGCGACCATGACGGCCAATGAGAACAGCAAGGTCGGGAGCCGTTACATCCAAAATCAGCTCACCTTCGTCGCCCTCATACTCATCGATAGGAGAGTTGGCGGCATCGAAGTGCGAAAGGATGGAACGCAGGATGGAAATAGCAACATCGGCAATGGTGTCGAGCGCCTCATCGGTCAGCTCTTCACCAGCTTGTAGCGCTGTGCAATCTCGGGATAATCGCCCGCGACCTGCGGGGCAACCTCCTCAAGCATATCCTCGATGATCTCTTCAGACATAACGTACTCCAAAAGTTAGGTACCTAAATAAGATTGATATCCCGACTACTTCTTCTTGTGCGGGCGCGGCTTCTTCTCGCGACGGGTAACCTCGACCTGCAGCGGCGCGCTCTTGAGGCGCTCCTCCTCATCGGCCTTAGCTTGTCGATAACCTTCTGTGTCACGAAGATCTGCTGGATAACCTGCCAGGCAGAAGACACATCGTAGTACAGCAGAACACCAACGGGAAGGCTCCAGCCCATCCAAAGCATCATGACCGTCATGACAACGGCCATCATACGCATGCTCTGGGCCTGCTGGCCGGTCTGGTTGCGCGACATATAGAGCTGCGGAATCAGGGTCAGGACAGCGAACAGGATCAGGCAGACCAGCGCAGGCAGCGCGACCATAAAGCCATCGGCAAAGGAGGCGCTCGGCGTGGTGGTCAGGTCGGGCAGGATGTTGAAGAACGAGAACGTGCCCTCGTTAAAGTACTGCGGCAGGTTACGAAGCAGCGTAAACAGGGCAAACAGGATAGGCATCTGAATCAGAAGCGGCAAACAACCAGCCATGGGGTTGAACTTGTTCTCGCTGTAGAACTTCTGCATCTCCTCGGCCTGACGCTGGGGATCGTCGGCATAGCGCTCCTGGATCTCGAGCATCTTTGGCTGCAGCACCTGCATGCGAGCCGTCGACTTGGTCGACTTGAGCATAAGCGGCGTCAGCAGCAGACGGATGATGACCACCAGGATGATGATGGACAGGCCCCAGTCGACCGCAAAGGTCTGGATGAGCTTGAGCAGCTCGAAAAGGATGTTAACGATCCAATCCCACATGTAAGTTTTCCTCCGATAGCGAGTGCCCGCTAGGGCACAGGGTCATAACCGCCGACGTGCAGGGGATTGCAGCGAGCGATGCGCCTCACGGCAAGCCAGCAGCCTCTCAAAACACCGTACTTCTCAATCGCCTGGATGGCGTATTGCGAGCACGTTGGGTAATAAATGCAGGCGTCAGGCAATAAGGGCGAAATAACCTGTTGATATATGCGAATAGGAGCGATGGCAACACGTCGCAAAACGTGATTGCTCATCGCTCCTCCCCGGCAACGCCGGCGCGTTTCATAAGCGAACGCAATGCATTGTCCATCTCCTGCGGCGAGGAAACCCTCGTCTTGGGAGTTGCGAACAAGATGATGTCATAACCCGCAACGGGAAATCCACAGCTGCGGGCGGCCTCGCGCATCACACGCTTAGAACGGTTGCGCACGACAGCACAACCGAGCCGTTTAGCACCAACGAAGGCGACCCTTCCGGAGTCGCCTTCGCCAACCGATTCACATATGGTCATTCGAATCAGAGGGTGATTGAAACGACGCCCCTGACTGAACACATGCTCGAAATCTTGCCGAGACTTAATAGTCTTCATGCGAGATGTGTGTATCGCTGCTAGACAGTGAGACGCTTGCGGCCCTTGGCGCGACGACGGGCGAGCACGGCACGACCACCCTTGGTGGCCATACGGGCACGGAAGCCATGGGTCTTGGCACGCTTACGCTTATTAGGCTGATACGTACGCTTCATCTTAAGTTCCTCCTGCTGCATTTCGAGTGTCCGCGGGGGCGCGGACGCAGATATAGACACGTGAGCTTGAAGATTGTAGGGAAATCAATGTTCAAATGTCAAGAAATCAAAGGTAAAAGGTTGCGCAGTTCACACGGTTCCCCCATAAGCCGAGCTCGATTTAGCGGTGCATGGCAACTTTTCACGATATTTCATCGAGTTTTCAACAGGTCATGTTGGCAATGTTGGGAACTTTTCGTCCGTTTTCCAAAGTTTTCAACAGGTTTTGAAAAGTTGTCGAAAGATGAGAAACATTGCACGGTGAGCTACTATTTGTTCGAAACCTTTTGAAAGATTGCGAGCGGCATGTCTGACGACTTTTACACCATGGTCGATTCCGGAGACCCGGCACCCGACAACGAGCACATCACCGGCGTGCGCGAAGAGCGTAAGGAAGGCGAGCAGACGACCACGCAGGCGCCAAAAGCCATGTACGCCGCGCGCATCGCCGTCTATGACGACATGCTGTCGACACCGCGTGTGATCGTCATTGATCCGCAAGATGTCCGCACGTATTTGGAAGAGACGACCAACACCGTCTACCAGTGTATGAAAGAGCAAGGTGGCCACATCTCGCTCATGGTCATCCGCGAGATTGTCGAAAACTTTATCCACGCACACTTTGCCGAGCCCATCATCTCGATTCTGGACGGCGGAGACACCATCCGCTTTGCTGATCAAGGACCCGGCATCGACGACAAGGAGCGCGCTTTCGACTTTGGCGTTACCAGCGCAAACAGCAAGATGAAGCGCTATATCCGTGGAACCGGAGCAGGGTTTCCCATGGTGCAGGAGTATTTGGAAAACGCCGGCGGGGCCGTGTCCATCGAGGACAATATGGGCAACGGCACCGTGGTTACGGTAAGCCTGGACCTAAACGCGTGCAGGAAATCGAACGCGCCGGCGGACGCGGCGCTGCCGTGCGGCCCGAGACGGAGCAGCCCGCATATCCTGCCGGGAGCTTTTGCGCAGCAGCCCATGGCAACGCAACAGATGCAGCCCCGCGTGGGACAGATGCAGCAGCCCGGAATGCTTCCTACACAAGAGCCCCAGGCGGCGTCGATGTCGATGCCGCCAAACGTGCCACAGGCCATGCCGCTGGCGGATCAGGATACAGCAGCAATGCAGCAGGCGACGGGGGCACCGGGCGGCCAGCAAATGGGCTATCAGCCGTACCAACAGGGATATCCATATCAGCAGATGCAGCCACTGGGGTATGGCCAGCAGTTCCCGCAGCAGTACCAGCAGGGATATCAGCAGCCGTACCAGCAGATGCCGCAGCAGCAGTACAACCCCTGGGCCAGCAGATGCCTCCGCAGCCTTACCAACAGTGGCCTCAAAGTTTTCAACAGCAAATGCCGCCGATGCAGAGTTCTCAACAACCAGCAGCTCAAATGATGTATCCTAATGCAGCAAATCAGTATGCGCAGTCACAACCGGACGTGTTCGTAAGCGATCGCGGCAACGCCGCGCTGGGCTATCTGGCGCAAAATCAAGCGTGCGGTGCTACCGATCTGGCGAGGGCGTTTGGAAACTCGGCCCCCACTTGGTCACGCACGCTCAATGACTTGGCGCAGGCCGGCTTGGTCATCAAGCATGGCCAGAAATACCATCTGACCGAACTCGGCGCCGCTCGCGTGCGAGCTCAGAGCTAAAGAACGGGAGAGACAGTGGACGAGGAAGCAAGCATCATCCTGGGGGATGCCATCGCCTTTTGCCAGCGCGACGGCCAAGATGCACGCCTCATCAACATGCTGGGGCAATCGCGCGCCATAAGCCTAACCGAAGATACGCTCACGATCGAGCCCCCTCGCGCTTTGCCATCGCGCAGCTCAAAAAGCATCAGCCGACCATTGAGGCCTATCTGGAAGAAATCGCCTTTGCACCGATTGCGCTCGACATCGTGGCACCGCAAGGCGCCGCGACGGAATCCGCTGCCGCGACGGCCGCCCGCCACGGCCCCCGCTGCCTTCCC
>ENA-OQBJ01000164-OQBJ01000164.1-human-gut-metagenome-genome-assembly--contig:-NODE-164-length-34971-cov-14.398777_pt1 | contig 34971 bp, 32 predicted proteins | sample MGYA00242743_ERZ504545 | MGnify/ENA primary metagenome ERZ504545 (study PRJEB26092, sample SAMD00036252) | human gut metagenome | host: Homo sapiens | study: EMG produced TPA metagenomics assembly of... | reverse complement strand
TAAAAGAGTAGCTATTCAACTCTACCTCACGGGTCTCAAACCAACCAGTGTCCTCATTATACACACGTTCAATTCTTGTCTTACGTTTCATTGTCACTTCTGTTTGTTCCTAAATGACAACCTTTTTCAGGGAAGTACAACAAGAAGAATCTACGAAAAAAGGAAGGCTGCTGTTCATATTCCGTGCAACCTTCCCTTTTTATCTTATTAATTAATACTCCGTCTTTTCCGCATTTTCCTCCCACATGCGGAAAGCACCGAGCGCCTCATCGCGCATCAGGGCAATCATCGGCTTGTGGCGGTCTTCTATCTTGCGGTCTATCTCCTCGTAGATAACTCATCATCGAAACCTATCTTTGCCGCATCCTTCCGGTCGTTGGCATAATAGATACGGTCGAGATGTGCCCAATAGATGGCACCCAGGCACATCGGGCAAGGCTCGCAGGAGGTATAGATCTCGCAACCTTCCAGATTGAAGGTCTTCAATTTGCGGGTAGCCTGTCGGATACAGTTCACTTCGGCATGAGCCGTAGGGTCGAGGTCGATGGTTACACTGTTGGAAGCCTCAGCGATGATAATACCATCTTGCAATCACAGCACCAAAAGGTCCGCCACCCGTCTTCACGCTATTCTTTGAGAGCTCAATGGCTCTATGCATCAATTCTTCCTTTGTCATTGCTTAATATTTTTAGATTAATAATACCCCTTCTTTCAATTGGGGGCTACAAATATACAAAAAAGAAATGATACGGCAAGCATTTCATGCATTATTTTTTAGTACTTTTGCTGCAAAGATACACTTTTTCGCACGAATATCCGACACTTTACTACATTTTTTTGCACGAACGCCCTAAATTTCCTTAAATACGCATTCCTGTTCAACAGTTAATTATCAATAATTATAAATACCTTTATTATAAGAGTAGTTATAATTTTCGTAACTTTGTAGCCTATGAATCAAAACAATATCAGCGCCGCAGAACTCTTCCTTAGGGTAAGAGAACTTTTGATACTCCCCGAACTGGAGCCGAAGACACGCAACAAGATGATGCACGATACGCTCATCCTCTGCTGCCACGAAGGAGTAAAGGAAACGAAACAGGCTTTCGGTAACCTTTTCTCCCAGGTGGATTATCTCTGTAAGGCTCACGGCATCAAGGTGGCAGACAAGATTGCCATCCAGACCATGCGCCGACACAGCAATTCGCAGGAACCGCTCTCAAGCGAAGATTTGAAATATGATGCACGTGCCCTAGCCATCTTCATCTCTGCCGTATTCGGAGTGGATGTTCCCCACGAGCTGAACGTGCTCATTCCCCATACCAACCGCCCTTATCAGAAAGGACTGGAAATCAACAACCGCCGCATCCGCTGCATCGTGAAGAACTGGGACAGCGATTTCATCCGCGTGGATATTGACCAGAATGCTGACGAAGAGGAATATCTCGTTCAACTGAAAGATGAAGAGAACCATATCGACCATACCTATCTCTGGGATATCCTGAAGGAAGGTATGCAGCTCAACCTGCTCGACTGTCAGGTGAAACAGCCCGTCATCACTCCCCGACTCATCGTGGTAGAACCCGATTATCTGGTAGATATCAGTAGCATTGCCACCTGCTTTACGGCTTTCGGTCATCATCCCCTGCTCTATCTGCTGAACCAGATGAAGCCCCGCGCCAACACCCAGGCTACCCTGCTCGGTAACTTTGCCGGTGCTGCGCTGGATGACATCATCAATACAAACGGCAAATACCAGATGAACGAAACCATAAAGACGAATTTCAGGGAGAAAGCACTGGAGTTCTGCACCTGTCCCTGGTTTGATGCCAAGAAATTCTATACCGATGCCAACCAGCAGGCATTCAATCTGCAGCAGGTAGTGGATATTCTCTTTCCCCGCACCGCATCGCAAGCACAGATGTCAGCCTTCCGTGGCGAAAGTCTTTACGACAGGAAGAAAGCCATCCTCGAACCTTCGTTCGTCTGCGAAGCACTCGGCATACAGGGACGTGTGGACCTGATGACCACCGACTGCAAACTGCTAGTGGAACAGAAATCGGGACGCAACATGAATATCGAAACCCATCAGGTTGATCCGGGGTATCACAGTTATCAGCTGGAGCCCCACTATGTACAGCTACTGCTCTACTATGGCGTATTGCAGCACAACTTCAAGCTGAGCAACGACCGCGTGAATATCCGTCTGCTCTATTCCAAGTATCAACCGCAAGACGGACTGATGGTGGTGGCGTATTACCACAAACTCTTCCAGGAAGCCATCACTTACCGCAACCAGCTGGTAGCCGCCTCTTTCGAGATAGCCAAGGAAGGTTTTGAACACGCACTCAACGAGTTTACACCCGATGTGCTCAATGTAGCAGGCACACAGGACTTCTTCTACAACAAGTATCTGAAGCCGCAGATAGAAGCCATCACCAGTCCGCTCCACAACCTCACCCCATTAGAGGAGGCTTACTTCTGCCGCATGATGACCTTCGTGTTGCGGGAACAGATAATCAGCAAGGTGGGCGCACAGGAAGGTACCAACACATCCAGTTCCGACCTCTGGACCATGCCACTCGCCGAAAAGAAAGATGCGGGCAACATCTATACCGACCTGCACATCATCCGAAAGGAACAGAGCAGCGCAGGAAGCGGATATGATACCATCACCCTGAGCGTGCCCGACCAGGGAAAGGACTTCCTGCCCAACTTCCGCATCGGCGACATGGTATATCTCTATACCTACAAGCTGAAGGAAGAACCCGATGTGAGAAAGGCTATATTATATAAAGGTGTACTGCAGGAGATTCACAGCGATGAGATTGTGGTGCATCTCACCGACGGACAGCAGAATGCCGATATCTTCGAGATGAATCTGCCTTACGCCATAGAACATGGAACGAGCGATGCATCAACAGGCGGAAGCATCCGCAACCTGCACCAGTTTATCTGTGCACCCAAGGAGAAGCGCGACCTGCTGCTGGGACAGCGTGCTCCGCAAAGAAACGCCTCGCTTACATTGACCAGACATTACGATGACGTACTGGACGACATCATTCTCCGTGCCAAGCAGGCACAGGATTACTTCCTGCTCGTGGGACCTCCGGGAACAGGAAAGACCAGTCGTGCCCTGAAGTTTATGGTAGAAGAAGCATTGAACGATGGAACGGGAATGCCGACAGCAGAAAGCATCGCCTCGGGAGGCAAGACGGCTCAGCAGCCTGCATCCTCCATCCTCCTGATGAGCTATACCAACCGAGCTGTAGATGAAATCTGCGAGATGCTGGTAGATTCCGGCATCCCATTCCTTCGCCTCGGCAGCGAGTACTCCTGCGACGAGCGGTTCCGCCCTTATCTGATAGAGAAAGCCATCAGCGACTGTCCGAAACTCGAAGCCATCAAACAATATATAATAGGAACGCGTGTAATCGTGGGCACCACTTCGATGATGACCTCCAAGCCGTTCATCTTCTCGCAGAAGCACTTCAAGCTTGCCATCATCGACGAGTCGAGCCAGATACTGGAGCCAAATCTCATCGGTCTCTTATCAGCAGTAGATAAGTTCATCCTCATTGGCGACTACAAGCAGTTGCCAGCCGTGGTGCAGCAGAGCGAGCAGGATTCAGGCATTCCTACCATCAACGACAGTCAGAAAGGTGGCATCATCGACATGAGCATCCTGCAGGACATTTGTCTTACCAACTGCCGCAACTCCCTCTTCGAACGTCTGATTCATTGGGAAGATTACGAAGAGCGCAGCGAATTCATCGGCATTCTGCGCCGCCAAGGAAGAATGCATCCCGAGATTGCAGAGTTTCCTAACCGGATGTTCTACCGTCGGGAGAAACTGGAACCCGTGCCATGTCCACACCAGTTGGAGACAGAACTGTCATACACCCTTCCATCAGAAGATGCGCTCGACGACCTGCTGAAGGAGCACCGCATGATATTCCTCCCATCCAAATTCTGCAAGGAACCGAATGTATCCGATAAGATCAATGCCAACGAGGCAGCAATCGTGGTAGACCTGCTTCGCCGCATCCACCGCTTCTATAGAGAACGTTTCGATGCCAAGAAGACGGTAGGCGTCATCGTTCCTTACCGCAACCAGATAGCCATGGTGCGCAAAGGCATCGAAAAGCTTGGCATTCCGGAACTGGAGAAAATCAGTATCGATACCGTAGAGCGGTACCAGGGCAGCCAGCGAGATGTCATCATCTACAGTTTCACCATCCAGAACATCTGGCAGCTCGACTTCCTTGCCGGCAACAGTTTCGTAGAAGACGGCGCCATCATCGACCGCAAGCTGAACGTAGCCATCACCCGTGCCCGAAAGCAGATGATTATGACAGGCAACCCGGAGATATTGCGCAATAATCAGATTTTTAGCGAATTAATGAACTATGTGAAGGAAAAAGGAGGATATTTTTAAAATTTCCCCCAAAAAGTTTGGTGATACGGAAATAAAGTCCTATCTTTGCATTCGAATTATACACAAAAGGATAAACAAGAGACATAGATACAGATATAGGATTCCGGTGCTTCACTGGCACTGGAATTCTTTATTTTTTATGCTACTTGCCAACCGATTATTAATAACATTAAAACAACAAGAAAATTATGGCTTACATGTCACAAGAAGGCTACGACAAACTCGTAGCTGAGCTGAAACAGCTCGTATCTGTAGAGCGCCCTAAGGCATCAGCCGCAATTGCTGAAGCCCGCGACAAGGGTGATTTAAGTGAGAATTCTGAGTATGATGCCGCTAAAGAGGCACAGGCTCATCTGGAAGATAAGATCAATCGCCTGAAGCTCACCATTGCCGAGGCCAAGATTATCGATACCAAGCAGCTCAGCACCGACAGCGTGCAGATTATGTCGAAGGTAGAGATGACCAACATGGCTAACAAGGCAAAGATGACTTATACCATCGTGAGCGAGAGCGAGGCAAACTTGAAGGAAGGAAAGATTTCCATCAAGACTCCTATCGCACAGGGATTGCTCAACAAGAAGGTAGGTGAGGTTGCAGAAATCAAGATTCCTCGCGGCACCATCAACCTTCGCATCGACAAGATTTCATTTGAATAAAACGGAATAAAAGGAACTATCATATCGGCAGCGATGCCCGTATGACGGTTCCTTTTTATGTTATATGTAAGCCAACCCGATATACTCTACAGAAAATGAAAGTAGCCGATGCAACGACATCAAAAAGAGAATAAGATAATATGTATTATAAATTATTAATTATAAATTGATTAGCGATTATGGCAAGCATTTTTTCAAAGATTGCAGCAGGAGAGATTCCTAGCTACAAGTGTGCAGAAAGCGACAAGTTCTATGCTTTCCTCGACATTAGCCCTATCGGCAAAGGTCATACTCTGGTAATTCCCCGTAAGGAAGTTGATTACATCTTCGATATGGAAGACAAAGACCTGGCTGAGTTTGAGGTTTTCGCCAAGAAGGTAGCCAAGGCTATCAAGGCAGCCTTCCCATGCAAGAAAGTGGCGCAGGTTGTTTTGGGTCTGGAGGTTCCTCATGCCCATATCCACCTCATCCCAATGAACAGCGAAGCTGATGTAAACTTCCGCAAGGAGCATCTCAAACTCACAGAGGAAGAGTTCAAGGAAATTGCTGATAAGATCTATACAGAATTCAAGAAACTTTAAATGCAAGAAGTTTCAAACAGAAAAAGAGCTGCGAAGCATATTCGCAGCTCTTTTTATATCTTTATTTCATAAGCCCTTGCTTAGACGAACTCATCGCCTTTCTTCATCTGCACCTCGTTTACATATTTACGCACCAGGGCAGAAGAATCTTCTTTCTTGCATATCAACAATACATTGTCATTCTCGGCTACTATGAAACCATCCAGTCCGTTCAATACAGCCAACTTTCCTTTAGGCAACTTGATTACATTGTTGTGACAATTCTCCATCATCACATCGCTATCAATAACCACGTTGTCATCGCTGCTCTTCTGCATCGCCTCGTAGATACTGTGCCAGGTACCCAGATCAGCCCAGCCGAAGTCACACTTCATCATATAGACATTGCTAGGTTTGTCAAGCACTCCGAAATCTACTGATATATTAGGATAAGAAGAGAAGCTCTCTTTCATGTATGCATTCTCTGTCTCCACACTGAATTCGGGATACTGTTTATCGTAATCACGGAGTACAGGGGGCAGAATCTTGCAAAAACACTCACGCAGATACTTCACATTAGAAAGGAATAAACCCGTATTCCAATAGAACTCTCCACTCTCTACAAAAATCTTGGCAAACTCTCTTTCCGGCTTTTCTGTAAACGACTGTACCTTATACAATCCGTTGCCGATAGCTTCGCCCATCTGAATATATCCATATCCAGGTTCAGGACGGGTTGGTTTCACACCCATCGTCAGGAAACGGTCATGTTCTGCCACAAAAGCCAGACCTTCCAATACGTTTTCCCGGAAAGCATCTTCATTGAAGATAGCCTGATCCGAAGGAGTGGCGATGATGCAGGCATCAGGATTGAGCATCGAGATGCGATGATTGGCCCATGCCATGCTAGGTGCCGTATTGCGATGAATAGGTTCCGCCAATATCCGTTCTGCAGGAACCTCAGGCAACTGTTCCTTTACCAGTTGAACATATTCTTCATTTGTGTTGATAAATATATGGTCGGCAGGCACGATCTTTGCCATACGGTCAAAGGTTTGCTGAAGCTGGGTGCGCCCCACTCCAAAGAAGTCGACAAACTGCTTCGGATAGTTGCTGCGGCTGCAAGGCCAGAGTCTGCGGCCCTTACCTCCCGCCAATATCACACAATAATTATTTCCGTTACTCTTCATATCTTGAGTCTAATATTTTGTTGGTTTTCAAAATTCATCTGTAAAGTTAGTGATTATCCGTGAAAGTGCCAAAGATTTTCTTGAAATTTAATAAAGTGGACTATAAAAACAACAAAAATTTAATGTTTCTGCATTAAAAATGCATTTTTAGAAAAAAAAGTCACTAAAAAGTTTGTCAGTTCAAAAATTATTAGTACCTTTGCAACCGCAAATAAGCAAGGTGGTATTTGCCCAGATGGCGGAATCGGTAGACGCGCTGGTCTCAAACACCAGTGGAGCAATCCATCCCGGTTCGATCCCGGGTCTGGGTACCAAGATGGAGAGAAGTTTTACTTCTCTCCTTTTTTCGTTTATATACCTTAGTATATATACACATTTATCCCTGCATATCTACCCACTTACATCCTATCATATCCCCCATTCCACGAAAACGTTTACAGCGATTTATTTAGAATAAGCCTTACTATTTTTGGCTTTTCAAAAGATAATATTTATCTTTGCAGAAGAAATAGCTTATATATAATAACCCAACAAACCGAAAAAACAGATGAAGAAATTTTTTAGCATGGTATGTGCTTGCTTGTTGGCGCTAAGTGCCCAGGCAACCGACATCAAGAAGTATGATGCTCTTTACGAGAATCTACCATTTCAGATGGAGAAGGTGACCCGTCCGCAATTCCCGGCCAATGAGGTAAATCTCAAGGACTTTGGCGCTATTGGAGATGGCTCTTCTCTCTGTACCACAGCCTTTGCCAAGGCTATCGATGCGCTGACTCAGAAAGGCGGCGGCAAACTCATCGTTCCACAGGGCGTATGGTTCACAGGTCCTATCGTATTGAAGAGCAATATCAACCTGCATCTCGAAAAAGGTGCAGTCATCCTTTTCTCACCAGATGATGCCCTCTACCCTTTTATAGAAACATCGTTTGAGGGTTTGGATACACGCCGCTGTCAGTCGCCTATCTCTGGCCATCATCTTACCAACGTGGCAATTACCGGTCAGGGGTGCATTGACGGAAACGGAGAATACTGGCGCCCATTGAAGAAGCAGAAGGTTACCGCTGCACAGTGGAAGCAGATTACTTCACGTGGCGGTGCATTCAAGAGAGCCGATTACTGGTTCCCATCAGAAGGTGCATTGAAGGCAGACAACAGTGCCAACATGAATGTGCCTAAAACTCCAGCTTCAGAAGAAGAATGGAATGAGATCAAGCGTTTCCTCCGCCCTGTAATGATCAGTCTCGTAAACTGCAAGAACGTTTGGCTTAATGGTGTCATCTTCCAGAATTCACCTGCATGGAACATCCATCCGCTGATGTGCGAGAACGTTCTTATAGAAGATGTATTGGTTCGTAACCCTTCATACGCTCAGAATGGTGACGGTCTTGACCTGGAGAGCTGCAAGAATGCACTCATCGTCAACTCAACTTTCGATGTAGGCGATGACGGTATCTGTATCAAGAGCGGTAAGGATGCTGACGGAAGAAAGCGCGGCATTCCTTGCGAGAATGTCATCGTAAACGGCTGTACCGTATTCAAGGGTCATGGCGGTTTCGTTGTTGGTAGCGAGATGAGCGGGGGTGTAAAGAACATCAAGGTGAGCGACTGCCAGTTCCTCGGCACCGATGTAGGTCTCCGTTTCAAGAGTACCCGCGGTCGTGGTGGCGTAGTAGAGAATATCTACATCGACAACATGTCAATGTTTGATATCCAGACAGATGTCATCACCTTCGATCTCTATTACGGTGGCAAGTCTGCCGTAGAAGTTCTCAACGATGGCGATGAGGCTAAGAGCCAGAAGGTACAGAAGTTCAAGGTAGATGAGACAACACCTTGCTTCCGCAATATCGACATCAACCATGTCATCTGCCGTACAGCCCGTCGTGCAGCTTACTTCAACGGTCTCCCAGAGATGCCGGTAAGCAACATCCATATCAGGGATATGGAGGTAAACAATGCTGAGTATGGTATCGTCATCAACCGTACTGACGGCGTGAAGCTCGAAAACATCAAGATTAGTGCAAAGAATCACACCTTCGATGCAAAGAACTCGAAGAATGTGACTGTCAACGACAAGACATACAAGAAGATTGATGAAAAGGGTATCACTCTCGACTTCTAATCAAAATTAAAAGCCGCTCAACAGGCAAATCTGTTGAGCGGCTTTTTTATATGGAAATCATAGCACTACAGCTATGATGCCTAGTCTTTAAAATCAAGTGAGAGTTCACCTGTGCCTAGAAGATTGTAACTCATGCGATGATATGGAGTGACTCCAAATTCCCTGATGGCAGCACGATGCTTCTTGGTAGGATAACCCTTGTTGCCTTTCCAGTCGTACTGCGGATATTCTTCTGCCAGCGCATCCATGTAATCATCACGATAGGTCTTGGCAAGGATGCTGGCAGCTGCAATAGACAGATACTTGCCGTCACCCTTTACGATGGTTGTATAAGGCAAATCCTTGTAGGGTTTGAAGCGGTTACCATCCACGATAACTGCCCCCGGACGAACCTTGAGCTGGTCCAGGGCACGGTGCATAGCCAGAAACTGGCGTTGAGGATATTGATTTTATCGATTTCTTCGGGAGTAACAATGCCCACGGCCCAAGCTACAGCATCACGCTCTATCTGCTCGCGGAGCGCCTTGCGCTTCTTATCTGTGAGCTTCTTACTGTCGTTCAATTCGGCATTCTGATAACCGGGCGGAAGGATAACGGCTGCTGCATATACGCTGCCTGCCAGACATCCTCTGCCAGCCTCATCGCAGCCAGCCTCTACCATATCCTTATAATAATGACTTTCTAACATAATTATGATGAATTTTACGTGCGCTGTATGCGGCTAAAAAGTCTTTATCTTTAGAACATCATAGCCACGCGTTTTACGCCCGCTACAAGCGCATCTATTTCTTCCTTGGTGTTGTACAAGGCAAAGCTGGCACGAACGGTGCCGAGAATGCCGTAGCGGTCCATCAAAGGCTGAGCGCAATGATGACCGGTACGTACAGCGATACCCAGACGGTCGAGCAAGGTTCCCATATCCATGTGATGAATATCACCAACCAAGAAGCTGACAACGGCATCTTTGCCCTCCTGTTCACCAAAAAGTCTGATTCCATCGATGGTTCGCATCTGCTCCATACAGTAGTGAGTGAGTTCCTGCTCGTGCTTGGCAATGTTATCCATGCCGAGCGCAGAAACATAATCGATGGCTTTTGCCAGACCGTGGGTAGCTACATAATCAGGAGTACCAGCCTCGAACTTGAAAGGTAACTTCTCGAAAGTAGTCTTCTCAAAACTTACACTCTCAATCATTTCGCCACCGCCCTGATAAGGAGGCAACTTGTCGAGCCATTCTTCCTTGCCGTAAAGCACACCGATACCGGTAGGACCATAAATCTTATGTCCGCTGAAAGCGAAGAAATCGCAATCCATATCCTGTACATCCACAGCAAAATGAGGAGTACTCTGAGCGCCATCCACCATGACAGGCACATCGTGCTCATGAGCAATCTTTATCATTTCTTTTACCGGATTCACCGTACCGAGCACGTTGCTCACCTGGGCAATGCTCACGATTTTGGTGCGTTCGGTAAATAAATTGGCGAATTCATCGAGGTTAATCTCACCTTTATCGTTGATAGGGATTACTCGGATGGCGATTCCCTTCTTGACAGCCTGCAACTGCCAAGCACAATATTGGAGTGATGCTCATGGTAGAGATAATCACCTCGTCGCCCTCGCTCATAAAGGCATCGCAGAACGATGAAACCACGAGATTCAGACTCTCTGTAGTACCACGGGTAAAGATGACTTCCTCAACCTTAGGCGCATTGATAAACTTGCGCACGGTTTCGCGGGCTGCCTCATGAAGGTCGGTAGCCTGCTGAGAGAGATAGTGAACGCCACGATGCACATTGGCATTTACATTGAGATACTCGTCGCGCATGGCATCAAGCACGCACAATGGCTTCTGCGTGGTTGCCGCATTATCCAGATACACCAATGGCTTATCATAGACCTTTCTCGATAAAATCGGGAAATCTGCTCTTACTTGATTGATATCATACATATTTTTAAGAACTTAACTCCTTTAAAAGGATATTATCTACTTGCAAAGCTTGCAGCCCTCGCACTTATTGAGTTCACCACGGAATCGCTTCTCTACGAGATGATGCAGGCGATCACGCAATGGCTCCAGCTCCATCTTGTCGATGACTTCGTTGATAAATGCAAACTGAAGGAGCAACTTAGCCTCCTCACGGCTCACACCACGCTGCTGCATATAGAACAATGCGGCATCGTTGAGCTGACCTACAGTACTTCCATGCGCACACTTCACATCATCGGCATAAATCTCCAGCATCGGCTGGGTGAACATACGGGCTGTCTTCGTAGCACAGAGGTTCTGGTTGGTTTCCTGAGAAATAGTCTTCTGGGCACCATGACGAACCAACACTCTGCCGGCAAAAGCACCACGTGCCTCACCATCGAGCACATACTTATAAAGCTCGTTGCTGGTACAATGACCCACCTGATGATCGATAAGCGTATTGTTATCAACACCTGGTTCTTGTCGGCAATCACACAACCATTGCAGAAACACTCAGCTCCCTCGCCCGTGAATATGAGGTCAAGGCGGTTGCGGGTAATACCGTTATGAAGCGTGATGACGTTATGGTTCACGCGGCTGTTAGCCTGCTGCTCGATATAAACGTTGCTGACACGGCGGTTCTTGTAATGAGTCTCCTCCAGGCAATAGAGGTCGAGACTGGCATTCTCGCCAACATAAGCCTCGATTACCTGAGTAGCGAGGAAGTTCTTGTCATCGGCTGCATGGTCGCAGAAGAGGAACTTAGCCTCAGCACCCTGTTCCATGACGATGAGAACACGTCGGTTTACCATCAAATCAACATCCGAACGGAGAATATTGATGACCTGAATAGTTCGCTCTACCTTTACATTCTTTGGAACATAAATCAGCAAGCCATCCTGTGCCAGGAATGTATTCAATGCCGTGATGCCATCTTCGTCGGTTTTGGCAATCTTAGCGTAGTATTTCCCGATGAATTCAGGGTTTTCTGCAGCAATCTTGTTCAAAGAGTCCACGATTACGCCCTCCGGAAGCTCTACTTTAGGCAATGCTTTGTTATAAAAAGCATCGTTCACCACGAAGTAGAGCGAAGTGCTCAGATTAGGCACATCGCAGCGGAAAGCTTCGTATGGATCTACCGGAATTTCCAGACGGTTCAAGTTCAAGCCATAGTCTGGCTCGAAGATGGCGCTCATATCTGTGTACTTGTATCTTTCTACCTTTCGGGAAGGGAAGCCCAGGCGACGGAAGTTCTCAAAGGCAGCATCGCGCACCGCATTGAGCACCTCAGCACTGTTCTTCTTGATTATTCTCGAAGAAGACTGATACAAGTCTAAATATTGTTTTTCTGAAAGCATAGCCATCCTCCTAATTATTTCTCATCTACTTCAGCCTTGATCCAGTCGTAGCCACGAGCCTCAATCTCCTTGGCAAGTTCAGGACCGGCAGTCTTCACGATTCTACCCTTATAGAGTACGTGAACCACACTTGGCTTAATCATATCAAGCAGACGCTCGTAGTGAGTGATGACGATGGCAGATGTCTTGTCGGTATGCATCTTGTTCACACCGTCAGCCACGATACGCATCGCATCCACGTCGAGACCAGAGTCGGTTTCATCGAGAATAGAAAGCTTTGGCTCCAGCATAGCCATCTGGAAAATCTCGTTGCGCTTCTTCTCACCACCCGAGAAACCTTCGTTTACTGAACGGCGAGCCAACTTGCTGTCCAATTCCACCAACTCGCGCTTTTCACGCATCAGCTTCATAAATTCGCTTGTATTCAATGGTTCCAAACCCTGATACTCACGCTTGGCATTGATAGCTGCACGCATGAAGTTGGTCATGGATACACCAGGAATCTCCACTGGATACTGGAAAGAGAGGAACAAGCCTTCACGGGCACGGTCCTCTGGCTTCATATCCAGAAGGTTCTTGCCGTTGAAGATAGCCTCACCCTCGGTTATGGTATAGAGAGGGTTACCCGTGAGCACAGCGCTCAAGGTTGACTTACCGGAACCGTTAGGTCCCATGATAGCATGTATCTCACCATCGTTGATAGTCAGGTTGATACCTTTCAATATTTCTTTGCCTGCAATAGTAGCATGCAGATTCTTTACCTCTAACATAATTTTAGTCAATTTTTATCGATTTCATCGAGAATTATGATAACTATCCTACGGTTCCTTCGAGTGAAACACTCAGGAGTTTCTGTGCCTCAACGGCAAACTCCATAGGCAACTTGTTGAGCACATCCTTGGCATAACCGTTTACGATCAAGCCGACAGCCTCCTCGGTAGGAATACCTCGCTGATTGCAATAGAAGAGCTGGTCTTCTGAAATCTTCGAGGTAGTTGCCTCATGCTCGAACACGGCTGTGTCGTTATGGGCATCCATATATGGGAAGGTATGCGCTCCACAATCGCTGCCCAGCAACAAGGAGTCGCAGGAACTGTAGTTGCGCGCATTATCGGCATTGGATGTGGCACGAACCAGACCACGATAGGAGTTCTGGCTATGACCTGCGAGATACCCTTCGAGATGATGGTACTCTTGGTGTTCTTACCCATGTGAATCATCTTGGTACCGGTATCAGCCTCCTGATAGTTGTTGGTAACAGCCACACTGTAGAACTCAGCTACAGAGTTGTCGCCACGCAAGATGCAGGAAGGATACTTCCAGGTAATCGCAGAACCCGTCTCTACCTGAGTCCAGCTCAACTTAGAGTTCACACCGCGCAAGTCGCCTCGCTTGGTTACCAGGTTCAGCACACCACCCTTACCATGCTCATCACCAGGATACCAGTTCTGAACGGTAGAGTATTTCACCTCAGCATTATCCTTGACGATAATCTCTACGATAGCCGCATGGAGCTGGTTCTCATCACGCATTGGCGCTGTACATCCCTCCAGGTAAGAAACGTAGGCATCATCATCAGCGATAATCAATGTACGCTCAAACTGACCGGTGTTACGGGCATTGATGCGGAAGTAACTGCTCAACTCCATCGGGCAGCGGACGCCTTAGGAATATAAACGAATGAGCCATCACTGAATACGCAACTGTTCAAGGCTGCATAAAAGTTATCACGATAAGGAACCACGGTTCCCAAATATTCTCTTACCAGATCAGGATGCTCCTTCACAGCCTCACCGATACTGCAGAAGATGACGCCCTTCTCACGGAGTTTCTCCTTGAAAGTAGTCTTTACCGACACAGAGTCCATGATGGCATCTACGGCGGTACCGCTCAAAGCCAGACGTTCCTCCAGAGGAATACCGAGTTTATCGAATGTTTTCTCCAATTCAGGATCAATCTCCTTGTTCTTCGGCTTCTTTGCCAAAGGGTCGGCATAGTATGAAATCTCCTGGTAGTCAATAGGTGGCACGTGAACGTGTCCCCACTTTGGCTCCTTGAGCGTCTTCCAGTAATTGTAGGCTTTCAGACGAAATTCGAGCATCCAGTCTGGCTCTCCCTTCTTCTGCGAGATCAGGCGCACAACATCCTCGTTGAGACCCTTTTCTATGATTTCAGTATGTACATCGGTGGTAAAACCATACTCGTATTTCTGGTCTATCACATCCTTGACAACCTGATTCTGTTCTTTCTCTATTTCTGCCATTGTTATTTAGAATAACCGTTCGTTATTTTAACCCTAAATAGGGATAAGCCGCTGAGGACTCATCCCTACCTTTTATATATATGATAGAGCGAAAAACAAATGAATTCTTCGCTTTTCGTTCTTCACTCTTCACTTTATTAAAGCTTCTGCTCTACCTCGATCTCAGTGAAGGTCTCGATAACGTCGCCCTCCTGGATATCGTTGTAGTTGACGAGGCTCAAACCGCATTCCATACCGGTAACCACCTCCTTAACATCGTCCTTGTAACGCTTCAAGGCATCGATTTCTGCAGTACGTATCACGATACCGTCACGGATGACGCGAGCCTTATCCTTAGCGTGTACCTTACCCTCGGTAACGAGACAACCGGCAATAGTACCCACCTTAGAAATCTTGAAGGTCTGCTTAACCTCAACCTGACCGGTAACGATTTCCTTCTTCACCTTGTCGAGCATACCAACCATCGCACTCTTGATATCATCGATAGCATCGTAGATGATAGAGTATGTGTTGATCTCAACACCCTCACGGTCGGCAGCCTTACGAGCATCGGCAGATGGACGAACCTGGAAACCAACGATGACTGCATCTGAAGCAGATGCCAGCATCACGTCGTTCTCTGAAATCTGACCCACAGCCTTGTTCACCACGTTCACCTGAACCTTCTCGGTAGAAAGCTTGATGAATGAGTCGCTCAAAGCCTCAACAGAACCATCGGTATCACCCTTCACGATGACGTTCAACTCATGGAACTCACCACGTGCGATACGGTGAGAGATATCACCCAGGGTCAAGCGCTTCTGAGTACGCAAGCCCTGCTCACGCTGCAGCTGCTCACGCTTGTTGGCGATTTCGCGAGCCTCCTGCTCTGTCTCGATTACGTGGAACTGGTCACCTGCAGTAGGCGCACCATTCAAACCGAGGATGATAGCTGGCTCAGCAGGAGCTGCTGACTTGATGTTGGCATTACGCTCATTGAACATCGCCTTGACACGCCCCCAAGAAGTACCGGCGAGTACGATGTCGCCTACCTTCAGGGTACCGTTGGCAACCAATACGGTAGAAACATATCCACGACCCTTGTCGAGAGAAGACTCGATGATGGTTCCTGTAGCACGACGGTTAGGGTTAGCCTTCAAGTCGAGCATGTCAGCCTCGAGGAGCACCTTGTCGAGCAAATCGTGAACACCGATACCCTTCTTGGCACTGATTTCCTGGCACTGATACTTACCACCCCACTCCTCAACGAGCAGGTTCATGTTAGCCAAGTCCTCACGGATACGGTCTGGGTTAGCACCTGGCTTATCAATCTTGTTGATTGCGAATACCATAGGCACACCGGCAGCCTGCGCATGAGCGATAGCCTCCTTGGTAGTAGGCATCACAGAGTCATCGGCTGCGATGATGATGATGGCGATATCGGTAGCCTGGGCACCACGGGCACGCATAGCGGTGAACGCCTCGTGACCTGGAGTATCAAGGAAGGTAACCTTGCGGCCACTGTTCAGCGTAACACTGTATGCACCGATATGCTGGGTAATACCACCTGCCTCACCGGCAATCACATTGGTATTGCGGATATAGTCGAGCAAAGAGGTCTTACCATGGTCTACGTGACCCATGACGGTTACGATTGGAGCACGTGGAACCAAGTCGTTCTCATCATCCTCTTCCTCGCTCACGGCCTCCTGAACCTCGGCACTCACGTATTCGGTCTTGAAACCGAACTCCTCAGCTACCATATTGATGGTCTCTGCATCCAGGCGCTGGTTGATAGATACCATGATACCTACGCCCATCAGCGTAGAGATAACCTGAGTAACGCTGATATCCATCATCGTAGCCAACTCGCTAACGGTAACGAACTCAGTAAGTTTCAGAATCTTGCTTTCCTTCTGCTCCTGACGAGCCTGATCCTGCAACTTCTCCTGAACAGCCTCACGCTTCTCCTTACGGTACTTAGCACCCTTCTTGTTCTGACTCTTGCTGGTCAAACGTGCAAGAGTCTCCTTAACCTGGCGTGCTACAGCCTCGTCATCAACCTCGATCTGGCGCTGGTTGCTGCGGTTGTTGTTATTGCCGCGATGATTATTATTTGTTATTATTTCTGTTGCGGTTCTTGTTCTTCTTGTTATTACCGCCGTTGTTGCCATTACCTCCGCCATTATTCTTAGCTTCGGCAATGATGTCAACACGTTCTTTGTTGATACGAACACGCTTTTTGCGCTCATTGTGCTGTTGAGCCATTTTCTCCTCACGTTCCTTGCGGCGCTCCTCCTTGGTTTTCTTCTTAGGACGAGTGCTCTGGTTGAGGGAAGACAAATCTATCTTGCCCAACACCTTAGGCTCATTAGCAGTAAACTTCTTCTCACTCTTGAGAGTAAACACGCTGTTATCTGCTGCGCCAGCAGAATGCTGTGCAGTTTCATTCTTAGCATGATGATGCTCTTTCTTTCCCTGAGGAACATTCTGCTTATTCATCTGAGCGTTTGACTGCTGTGATTTCTGATGATTTTCCTGTTTCATTTGCTGTTTATGCTGAGAAGCCTGTTGTGGCTTCTGTTCCTTCTTTTGCTCAGCCTTAGGAGCGTCTTTCTTCTGCTCAGGACTGACGGCAGCAGTCTCAGGCTTTTCCGCAACAGACTCTGCAGCAGGCTTCTTACCGATATTGTCCAAGTCAATCTTTCCCAGCGGCTTATACTGCTGCCGTCCATTAGACTCCAACAAGCTTTCAGCGCGATTGTCCTTCTGCTCTGGCGCACGCTTCTTATCTTTTGCTTTTTTGGTAAAGAGTTTCTCAGCCTGATCACGAACCTCTCTGTCCTGACTGAAGGCATCATTCAATGCCTTGTATTGCTGGTCGGTGAGTTTGAAGCTCGGTTCTGCCTTGACATCTCCCAGGTCTTTTCTTTTCTCTAGGAATTCAACTGCCGTCTGAAGTCCTATATTTAATTCACGTAGTGCTTTATTTAATCTGATGCTCATAAATTATTTATTCTCCTATTTTTAAAGTTAGATTCCCTGCAAGCACTCGCTGGCAAGGGAATTATTGTTCGAATTCGGCGCGCAACACGCTGAGTACATGATCAACGGTCTCCTCTTCGAGGTCGGCCTTCTCAATCAGCAAGTTGCGAGGTGCATTGAGTACCTGCTTGGCAGTATCAAGACCGATGCCCTTGATAGCATCGATAACCCACTGGTCAATCTCATCAGAGAACTCATCCAAGTAGATATCCTCATCGGCCTCATTCTCGTCTACCTCACGGAATACATCGATGGTATATTCTGTAAGCATAGAAGCCAGTTTGATGTTCATACCGCCACGGCCGATAGCCAAACTAACTTCCTCAGGCTGCAAGTAAACCTCTGCTTTCTTGTTCTCATCATCAACATTGATTGAAGAAACCTTGGCTGGAGCCAACGCACGCTGAATGAAGAGTTTGGTATTGCTTGAGTAGTTGATGACATCGAGATTCTCGTTGCAAAGTTCGCGAACGATACCGTGAACGCGGCTACCCTTAACACCTACACATGCACCAACGGGTCGATACGCTCATCGAATGTTTCAACAGCAATCTTAGCACGCTCTCCCGGAAGACGGGCGATACGGCGGATTGCAATCAGACCGTCTGCAATCTCAGGAACCTCAGCCTCCAACAGGCGTTGCAGGAAGATTGGAGCAGTACGGCTCAAGATAATCTTTGGATTATTGTTCTCGTTGTCTACACGAAGGATGACCGCACGAACAGTCTCACCCTTGCGGTAAGTATCACCAGGAATCTGCTCAGTCTTAGGCAACATGAGCTCGTTGTTCTCATCATCTACAATCAGAACCTCGCGCTTCCAAACCTGATAAACCTCACCAGAGATAACCTGACCTACGCGATCCTTATATTTGTTGTAGAGTGAATCATGCTCCAACTCAAGAATCTTGGAAGCCAAAGTCTGACGAAGAGTCAAGATGGCACGACGACCAAACTTATTGAAGTCAACCGTCTCACTTACATCCTCACCAACCTCGTAATCCGGCTCAATCTTACGAGCCTCAGAAAGTGTAATTTCCTTATTTTCATCTTCAACTTCGCCATCAGCAACAACAATACGGTTGCGATAAATTTCGAAGTCACCCTTGTCAGGGTTCACGATGACATCAAAGTTTTCGTCACTACCAAAAATCTTGGCAAGTACATTACGGAAGCTCTCCTCCAATACACTTACCAATGTAGTACGGTCGATATTCTTTGTTTCTTTAAACTCGCGGAATGTATCAATCATACTCGCTGTCAATTCTTGCTCTTTTTTAGCCATAACTTAATTGAAACTAATTATGTATTTTGTATATTTTACTTTATCCATCTGGTAAACGTGATCAACCTCCTGCTTAACCGGACGTTTTTTACCTTCAACCTTTACCTTTTCTTCAACGCCAACTGTGAAGTCATTTCCTTCAACAGCTTTCAAGATACCCTTCACCTTCTTGCCGTCGGCATCAAGCACCTCTACCTCCTTGCCAATGAAATTGATATACTGCTGCGGAACTTTGAACGGTTGACCCAAGCCTGCAGAGCCAACTTCGAGCTCATAGTCTTCCTCGTCACGGTTCAAATGATCCTCAATATACTTACTCAAGGCAACACAATCCTCAATCCATACTCCATCGGCATGGTCAATCTCAACAACGATTCTATCGTCGGGACTGATTTCAATGCTTACCAAGAAATATTCCTTATCTTGGAGCCATTCTTCAACTAATTTTTTTACGACGTTTTATCAATCATATATACCTTATTAAAATAAAATGAGGAACTCTTGTGAGCCCCTCATTCCACTGAACGTTGCAAAATTACAAATATTTTTGTGATTAGCCAAAAAAAATGCAACTTTTTATTCGCAACGTGCACATTTTTAATCGATTGTGCACGTTTTTGTACTTATTTCTTCACAGGATGCAGTATTTTTTCGTATTCTGATGGAGAATTCAGCAATTTTACTGCTTCCTTAATCTGCTTGTCGTAACGCATGGAATTCTGGATGGCACCGCGCTGGAAATAATAGGCAGAAACGATGTCATTTTCCAACAGATGCTTGATGTAATCCTTGTTATAATCCAGATCCTTTGCCACATTATGGCTCAGCTTTTTCTTCAAAGCCTCAAACTCTGCCTTGGCATCATCGTAGTAGCCTTCAAACTTAGCGAGTTTTTCCAAGTCCTTGAGATACTTTTCTGTTTCACGGTCGTACTGGAAGTTAGCCTTCAACACGCGTGTCTTGAATTCATCATAGTCGGCATCGGTCAGCGAGAATTCCTTCGCAGGAGCAATAGCAGGATGCTTGGCGATATAATCAACCTCATAATTAAGCATCACCTCATTACTGTCGCGGGCACCAGCCAGATAGAAGGCGATGTTTGGCAAAGAATCAGGCTTTACTTCTACATCCGGCTTCACACCACCTCCATCTCTCACTTCTCTGCCACCTGCGGTATAGAACACCTTGGTAAGAGAGTCGGGAACATGCTCCACATAACCGCCCTTATCGTGCTTATAGTTGAGTGCCTGAACGCATCGACCGCTAGGAATGAAATATTTAGCAGTAGTGAGTTTCACCTGTCCGTTATAAGGCAAATCCATGGTAGTCTGCACCAATCCCTTTCCATACGTGCGCGTACCTAATATTACAGCACGGTCATAATCCTGCAGACTGCCGCTCATGATTTCACTGGCACTGGCAGAATTCTCGTTCACCAATACCACCATCGGCATAACGGAATCTATCGGTTCAACCGTGGTCTTATAAACATGATTAGAACGCTGCAACTTTCCCTTCATCTCCAAGACAGTCTTACCTTTAGGCAAGAACATATTGATGATACTGACCGCTTCGGTAACAGAACCACCACCATTATTACGCAGATCGAAGACAAGGCTATTGGCTCCTTGCTTTCTCAAATCGATGAAAGCACGACGCACTTCCTTGGCAGACTGCTCGGTAAAGGAATTGAAGTTGATGTAACCGATGTTACCCTCCAACATGCCATAATAAGGCAAGAACGGCAACTGGATGGTACGGCGTGTTACCTTCACCTTCATCGTCTTGCCTGTACTTGGACGCTTAACTTTCAGCATGAAAGAAGAACCCGGTTCACCACGAAGATGATCGCTGACATAGCTCACCTCCTTATTGGTCATATCCTCATCATCAATACTCAGGATGATGTCACCCTTCTTCAGTCCCACTTCTGCAGCAGGCATATTCTCGTAAGGCTCGCTGACACAGACGCGCTGCAACTGGAAATTGTAGCGTATCACCGCACCTACACCCGCATACTTGCCGGTGAGCAGGTTCTTGAGTTCCTTCATCTTCTGCTCAGGATAATAGGTAGTATAAGGGTCGAGACTACGCAACATGGCATTGATACCATTTCCGACCACAACTTCAGCATCGAGCGTATCAACATACATCAAATCGAGATTCTTGTAGATGGCATTGAATATTTCCATATTCTTTGCGGCTTTGAAGTCATGATCTTTGTCAACCTGGGCAAAAGTAGGAACCGCCAGGAGCACCATAAGCAAGGAGAACAGTATTCTTTTCATTGTTACCTTATTTAATTGTATATGATTCAACTTATTGGTTATTTCCTCCCCCTCTTCACGGCATTCGCCTCGGGAGAAGTTTTCGACCACAAAAGTACTCATTTCTTTGCGAAAAACACCATAAAATAGGCAAAAAGTGGCACAAAGATAAGAAAAAATACACTTTTTTAGGGAAAAAGCGAAAAAAGTCAGCAAAAAATTTGGCAGAATGAAGAAAAGTTAGTACTTTTGCACACGCAAATAAGGAACGTCATGTTCTTTACAGAATAAACGCTTCAATAGCTCAGTTGGTTAGAGCACCTGACTGTTAATCAGGGGGTCGTTGGTTCAAGCCCATCTTGAAGCGCAAGAGAGTTTCAGGTTAGCCTCGCAACTCATCTTCTTTCATAGCAAATTGCTTCAATAGCTCAGTTGGTTAGAGCACCTGACTGTTAATCAGGGGGTCGTTGGTTCAAGCCCATCTTGAAGCGCAGAAAAGAGTCGCAAGTTTTACTTGTGACTCTTTTTGTTTATCCACATTTTATCCCACTTTGCATTCTCCATTCCCATTTACAAATACTATATCCGGCAATAACCAGAGAAAGCAATATCAAAAAAGGCACATTCCGATCGGAATGTGCCTTTATATATAATAATGTGTCTAATACGCAGATTATTCTACATCATTGTTGTGATCCAAAGAGTCGTTGAACCCCTTAGGAGCCTGCTCATCATTACGATGCTCGTAACGACGTGGCTGACGAGCTGGACGCTCACCGCGACCTTCATGACGCTCATCACGACGACCGCGACGCTCACCGCGCTCAGGACGTGGACGACGCTCACGCTCTACATAGCCCTCTGGCTTCTCCATCAATACACGATGAGAAAGTTTGTACTTGCCAGTCTTAGGATCAATCTCCATCAACTTCACCTTGATCTTGTCGCCTTCCTTGATGCCAGCCTCTTCAACTGTCTCAAGACGCTTCCAATCAATCTCAGAGATGTGGAGCAAACCATCCTTACCAGGGAGAATCTCTACGAAGCAACCGTAAGGCATGATAGAGCGAACAGTACCCTCGTAAACCTCACCAACCTCAGGAACAGCTACGATAGCCTTAATCTTAGCCAAAGCTGCATCGATAGAATCCTTGTTAGGAGCAGATACCTGGACGTGGCCCTTACCATCAGTCTCCTCGATAGTGATTGTCGCACCAGTATCCTCCTGCATCTGCTGGATAATCTTACCACCAGGGCCGATAACAGCACCGATGAACTCCTTAGGGATATCGAATGCTACGATACGTGGAACCTGTGGCTTCATCTCAGCACGTGGCTCAGAGATTGTCTCCATCATGCAGTTGAGGATATGCTCACGACCAGCCTTAGCCTGCATCAAAGCCTCCTCAAGAATCTCAAAGCTCAAACCATCACACTTGATATCCATCTGTGTAGCAGTCAAGCCATCGCGGGTACCAGTAGTCTTGAAGTCCATATCACCCAAGTGGTCCTCATCACCGAGGATATCACTGAGGATAGCGTACTTGTCCTCACCTGGGTTCTTGATAAGACCCATAGCAATACCAGAAACTGGCTTCTTCATAGGAACACCTGCATCCATCAGGGCGAGAGTACCGGCACAAACAGTAGCCATAGAAGAAGAACCGTTAGACTCCAAGATCTGGCTTACCAAACGTACTGTGTAAGGGAAGTCTGTAGGAATCTGGCCCTTCAAACCACGCCATGCCAAGTGGCCGTGACCAATCTCACGACGGCCTACACCGCGCTGAGCCTTAGCCTCACCTGTTGAGAATGGAGGGAAGTTATAGTGAAGGAGGAAGCGCTGGTAGCTCTTCTCGAGCACACCGTCGATAAGCTTCTCATCCATCTTTGTACCAAGAGTACATGTAGAGAGAGACATAGTCTCACCACGCTGGAAGATAGCGCTTCCGTGAGGCATTGGGAGTGGAGATACCTCGCACCAGATAGGGCGGATTTCTGTAGTAGCACGGCCATCAAGACGCAAGCCCTCATCGAGGATGCAACGGCGCATAGCATCGCGCATTACGTCATCATAGTAACGGGTAGCCTCAGCGTGCTTCTCCTCCAAGTCTTCCTCAGAAAGATCGGTATGAGCAGCGTCATACTTCTCGAGGAAATCAGCCAAAACCTTGTCGAAAGCATCCTGACGTGCATGCTTCTCCAAAGCCTGGTGGTTGATATCATAAGCTGGCTTGTAAAGCTCAGACTTAATCTGCTCACGGAGTTCCTCATCGTTGATCTCGTGGTCATACTCACGCTTCACGTCAGTACCTTCTCCTTAGCCAACTCATACTGGAGTTCGCACATAGGCTTGATAGCCTCGGCAGCCACCTTGAGGGCACCAATGAGATCCTGCTCAGAAACTTCCTTCATCTCACCTTCTACCATCATGATATTGTCCTTGGTAGCACCAACCATGATATCCATGTCTGCCTCTTCCATCTGCTGGAATGTAGGGTTTACAACATACTCACCATTGATACGAGCTACACGAACCTCAGAGATATAGTACTCGAAAGGAATATCTGAACAAGCCATGGCAGCTGAAGCAGCGAAACCTGCGAGGGCATCTGGCTGGTCAACACCATCGGCTGAGAGCAACATTACCTGTACGTAAACTTCTGCATGGTAGTTAGAAGGGAAAAGTGGACGCAAAGCACGGTCCACAAGACGAGAGGTAAGGATTTCCTCATCGCTGGCTTTGCCTTCGCGCTTGGTGAAACCACCAGGGAAACGACCTGCAGCACTGTACTGCTCACGATAATCTACTTGCAAAGGCATAAAATCTGTACCCGGAACTGCATCCTTTGCTGCACAAACAGTTGCGAGAAGCACTGTGTTACCCATGCGGAGAACCGCAGCACCATCAGCCTGTTTTGCAACTTTTCCGGTCTCAATTGTGATGGTTCTTCCATCAGGCAACTGAACACTTTTTGTAATTACGTTCATCTAAATTAAAAAACTTATTGTTTTGTCTAACATCTAAAATATCTAAAACGCTGCAAAGATACCTCTTTAATTATTAATAAACAAATAAATCAGCAATTATTTTCCACTTTTTTTAATAATTTATCTATAGAAGGTGCATTATTCGCAATTTTATTACTATCTTTGCACTCGATAATTTTGCAAAATAATAAAATTCATGAAGATAACTAGACTCTTTTCAGTGGCAGCGATTATGGTAGCTGCACTGGCTTTGACTTCTTGTAACAACAAGAAATTCCACATCAACGGCAATATCACAGAGGCTCAGGACTCTATGCTCTATCTGGAGAACATCAGCCTGAACGGTCCTGTGAAAATCGACTCTGTGAAACTGGGCGAGGATGGTGCCTTTGCCTTCGACGAGGCTGCCATGGACTCTGTTACCCCAGAGTTCTACCGCTTACGCATCGCCAACCAAACCATCAATCTTTCCATTGATTCTACAGAAACTGTCAAGGTAAAGGCGGCTTATCCGCAGATGAGCTTCAAATACGAAGTGGAAGGTTCTGAAAACTGCAACAAGATCAAGGAGTTGTCTCTTAAGCAGATGACTCTCCAGAGCAATATTAACGGGCTCGTGAAAGATCCTAACATCGGCAACGATTCTATCGAATCCATCGTAGGCCGCATGCTCCAGGCTTACAAACAGGACATCAAGACCAACTACATCTTCAAGGAGCCAATGAAGGCATACGCTTACTATGCGCTCTTCCAAACTGTACAGTTGGGCAATGTGAATACGCTTATCTTCAACCCTCGCAACAACAAAGACGACGTAAAGGTATTTGCTGCCGTAGCAACCAGTTGGGATACCTACTATCCTGGCGCTGAGCGTGGCAAGAACCTCCACAATATCGCCATTGAGGGAATGAAGGACATCCGCATCATCGAGAACCAGATGGCACAGCAGCAGATTGAGGCCAGCAAGGTGAGCGTAAACGGATGCATCGAACTTGCACTTCAGGACAACAAGGGACAGGTACGCCGCCTCTCCGACCTCAAGGGCAAGGTGGTACTGCTCGACTTCCATCTCTTCGCCAGCAAAGAGAGCACCAAGCGCATCATGATGTTGCGTGAACTCTACAACAAGTATCATGCAGCCGGACTAGAGATTTATCAGGTATCAGTAGACCCTGACGAGCACTTCTGGAAGACCTCTACCGCTGCCATCCCTTGGATTTGCGTACGCGATGAAGATGGCATTCAGGGCAAGAGTCTGACTCTCTACAATGTCCAGAGCATTCCTACCTTCTTCCTGATCGACCGCACCAACACCCTGCAGGCACGTGATGCACAGATTAAGGACATAGAGGCAGCCATCAAGAACCTTCTTTAAGATAACCAGGAGTTAGAAGTTTGGAGAAAACTGTTTCGGCTTTTCATCTTCCAGCTTCTAACTCTTATTCTTTAACGTCAGTTCTGTATCTGCTTTCATGATAACATAGATGGCAATATCAGAATACGAACTATACAAGGAACTTAAGAACAAAAAACGATAAACTTTTAAACCCTAAAAAATGAATAAGAAATTTTTAGCAATGGCAGCCTTGGGGCTTATCACAATAGGAGCGCAGGCTAAAGTAAAGTTGCCACACATCTTGGGTGACAACATGATTTTACAGCAAAACACAGAGGCTAGCCTCTGGGGATGGGACAAACCAGGAACCACTGTAGAGGTAACCACCTCATGGTCTGGGCAGAAATATTCTGCCAAGACCGGAAAGGATGGCAAATGGGCTATCAAAGTACAAACCCCGAAGGCGAGCTACACCCCACTCTCCATCACTTTCGATGATGGCGAAAAGACCACTCTCAACAATGTGCTGGCAGGAGAAGTATGGGTTTGTGCAGGTCAGAGCAACATGGAGATGCCTGTAAAAGGATTTGGCAACTGCCCTGTAGAAGGTTACAACAAGGCGGTGCTAGAAGCAAACCAGTACAAAGGCATACATTACGTAAAGATTCCTAGCGTAATGAGCAGTAAGCCGTTAGATGATGCCAACTGCGAATGGAAGGAGGTTAACCCGGAAACCGTAGGCGATGCATCTGCTACAGGATACTTCTTTGCACAGGTAGTAAACAAGACTCTTGATATTCCGGTAGGTCTGGTCATGGCAAACAAGGGTGGAAGCCGTGTAGAAAGCTGGCTCGACCGCGACTACCTGAAGAAGAACACCAAGGAAGAGCTCGACTCTGTAAAGATGACCAAGAACCCTAAGTTTAAGTGGGATTTCCTCTACCCTCTTCTCTGGGGTAACGGAACTTTCCACCCTATCCTCAACTATAGCGTAAAGGGTATTCTCTTCTATCAGGGATGTTCTAACGTGGGCGACCCGGACGGCCAGTATACCAAACGTCTTGCCGACCTCGTTGCCCAGTGGCGCAGAGACTTCAAGCAGGGCGAACTGCCATTCTATTTCGTACAGATTGCACCTTATCATAATGGCGACGTAAATGGCGATTGGGGACCTAAGCTCCGTGAACAGCAGTTCAATGCAGCAAGGTGATTCCAAACAGCGGCATCGTCTGTACCGAAGACCTGGTTTACCCATACGAGGTTGAGCAGATTCATCCATGTCAGAAACAGCCTGTAGGCGAACGTCTTGCACTCCAGGCACTCAGCAAGACCTATGGCATGAAGGGACTCTTCAGCGAGAGCATGACCTTCAAGGAGATGAAGATTGTAGGTGATACAGTAAAGGTGCATTTCGACAACACCTACGGAGCCTACAACCGCTTTGAAGGTATCGAAGGTTTCGAAGTTGCAGGCGAAGATAAGGTATTCCATAAGGCTACAGCCAAGCACTTCTGGCAGGAAGGCAACGATCCTTGGAATGAGTGCGTCATCGTAACCAGTCCTGAGGTAAAGAAACCAGTAGCCCTTCGCTACTGTTTCCGCAACTTCCAGCTCGGCAATATGGCAAATGCAGGCAACCTGCCTCTCTTCCCATTCCGTACAGATAATTGGTAAATATCAGATAACCAGCGGCCGATCTTTGTTCAGCAATCAAAGACCGGCCGCTTTTCAATTATAACATGATGATAAATTCTTTTCCATTAAACATCAATCATTATACATTAATCATAATATGAGTCACGTATTAGATAAGTTTCAGTTTTGCCCGGTTTGCGGCTCTAATCATTTCGAAATCAACAACATCAAGAGCAAGAAGTGTAAGGACTGCGGATTCTCTTATTACCTCAATCCAAGCAGTGCTACGGTAGCTCTCATACTCAACAGTAAGGAAGAGCTCCTGACAGTAAGGCGCAAGAAAGACCCAGCCAAGGGAGCACTCGATTTGCCAGGCGGTTTCGTCGACATGGATGAAACAGGTGAAGAAGGTATAGCAAGAGAGGTAAAAGAGGAAACCGGACTGGATGCAACTGACGTTAAGTATCAGTTCAGCTACCCAAATCTCTACCTTTACTCAGGTTTCATGGTTCATACCCTCGATATGTTCTATGAAGTGAAGGTGAAAGACGACACTCATATAGAAGCAATGGACGATGCTGAAGAATCATTCTGGATACCATTGAGCAGACTCAATCCTGATGAGTTTGCATTCGATTCCATACGCAAGGGGCTCCATCGTTATTTGGAAACAAAATTGGGGTAAAAAGGGTTCAATACAGCCAAATATGGCTCCCAAACATTAAAAAACCAAAAAAAACACCATATAATAAGGTATAAGCAAAAAGTTTACTTACTTTTGCCAACCGAAAAAATTGTGTATAAGCTTATGCAAGAGAATTTAGTAATCGTCGAGAGCCCTGCGAAGGCTAAAAAGATCGAAGAGTTTTTAGGTAAGGACTATAAGGTTATGTCTTCTTACGGTCATATCCGTGACCTGAAGAAGAAGGAACTTAGTATAAACGAGAAAACCATGGAACCTGATTATGAGATTCCAGAGGAAAAGAAAAAACTCGTTACAGAATTGAAAACGAATGCGAAGAAAGCCAAGAAAATCTGGTTAGCATCCGATGAGGACCGCGAGGGAGAAGCCATCAGCTGGCACCTTTGCGAAGTACTGGGATTGGATGAGGAGAAGACAAACCGTATTGTCTTCCACGAGATTACCAAACAGGCTATTCTTGACGCAATCAAGAACCCACGCCATCTGGACATGAACCTGGTGAATGCCCAGCAGGCTCGTCGTGTACTCGACCGACTGGTAGGTTTCAAACTTTCTCCTATCTTGTGGAGAAAGGTTAAGCCAGCCCTTTCTGCAGGTCGTGTACAGAGTGTTGCTGTCCGTCTGATTGTAGAACGTGAGCGTGAAATCCAGAAGTTCCAGAGTGTTCCATACTATCGCGTCACCGCTATTTTCGCCCTGATCAGCGACAGCGGCAATGCAACAGAGGTAAAGGCAGAACTGGATCAGCGCTTCAATACCCACGAAGAGGTTGAAGCTTTCCTTGAGAAGTGCAAAGACGCTAAGTTTATGGTTGAATCTGTAACCAAGAAGCCTTTAAAGCGTTCTCCTGCACCACCTTTCACTACTTCTACTCTGCAACAGGAGGCAGCACGCAAGCTTGGTTTCACCGTTGTACAGACCATGATGATAGCCCAGAAACTTTACGAAAGCGGACGCATCACTTACATGCGAACCGATAGCGTAAACCTCTCTACGCTCTGTACCAACGCCAGCAAAGATGAGATTATCAGAGAATATGGCAAGGAATACAGCCAGACTCGTGCCTACCACACCAGTTCAAAGGGTGCACAGGAAGCGCACGAGGCTATCCGTCCTACATATATGAATGAACCAACCATCGAAGGAACCGCTCAGGAGAAGCGCCTTTACGAACTCATCTGGAAGCGTACCATCGCATCTCAGATGGCTGACGCACAACTCGAAAAGACAACCATCAACATCAATATCGGCAACACAAGCGAAAAGTTTGTTGCTACCGGCGAGGTTGTTTCATTCGATGGTTTCCTCAAGGTTTATCTTGAGTCAACCGACGATGAAGAGCATGCTGAGGATTCTTCCCACATTCTTCCAGCCCTGAAAGAAGGCGATGAATTGCAGCGCAGAGAAATCCTTGCTACAGAGAAGTATTCTCTGGCTCCTGCAAGATACACCGAGGCCAGTCTGGTGAAGAAACTGGAAGATCTCGCATCGGCCGTCCATCTACTTATGCTCCAACCATCAGTACCATCCAGCAGCGTCAATACGTAGTAAAGGGTGACAAGACGGGCGAAGAGCGCACATTCACCATAGATTCCCTGAAGGGCATCAAGATAACCCAGAAGTTGAAGAAAGAGATGGCAGGCTCTGAAAAGGGCAAGCTTCTGCCTACTGATATCGGTATCGTAGTAAACGATTTCCTGATGGAGAACTTCCCGAACATCATGAACTACAACTTTACGGCAGACGTAGAGAAGAAGTTTGATGATATTGCAGAAGGAAAGACCGAATGGACCAACTGGATGAAGGATTTCGACAAGGGCTTTGAGCCTGAAGTGAAGGAAGTCCTGGAAGCACGCAACCAGCACAAAGCCGGCGAGCGCAATCTCGGAAATGATCCAAAGACCGGAAAGCCAGTATTCGTCAAGATTGGCCGTTTTGGACCTGTGGTACAGATTGGTTCTGCTGAGGATAAGGACAAGCCTCAGTTTGCCCAGCTGCCATCAGACAAGAGCATCGAAACCATCACCCTGGAAGAGGCTTTGGAGCTCTTCAAACTGCCAAGAGAACTCGGTGATTATGAAGGCATTACTGTAACAGTTGGCTCTGGTCGCTACGGCCCTTACATCCTCCATAACCGCAAGTATGTTTCTATTCCAAAGGAGGATGATCCGCTGACCATCACCCTGGATAGAGCCATCGAACTGATCAAGGAAAAGCGCGAAGCCGAAGAGAAGCGCCATCTCAAAGTTTTCGATGAGGACGATAAGATGGAAATTCTCAATGGCAAGTATGGTCCATACATTGCTTACGACGGCAAGAATTACCGCATTCCAAAGGCAAAACATGAGAGTGCAGAGGAGCTTACATACGAGGAGTGTATGGAAATTATCAAAGCTGCTCCAGAACCAAAGGCTAGAGGCAGAAAGAAATCATAAACATGCCTCATTGACATAGAAACAGAAGAAAATGAAGTCAATCATCATCATAGGATACATGGGCGCCGGCAAGACAACGGTCGGCAAAGCCTCGCCAAAGACCTTGGCGTTATGTTCTACGATCTCGACTGGTATATCGAGAGCCGAATGCGCAAAACCGTTAAACAAATCTTCGATGAAGTTGGAGAAGAGGGATTTCGCAAGATAGAGCACAATATGCTACACGAAGTGGCAGAGTTTGAAAATGTAGTGGTAAGTTGCGGAGGAGGAACACCATGTTTCTTCGACAATATGGACTACATGAACCAACTTGGCGAAACGTTTTACCTGAAGGCATCTCCAGAGACCCTTCACGCTCATCTGAAGATGGGCAAAGGCGTGCGCCCTCTGCTGCTCAACAAAACACCGGAAGAGGTAGACGAGTTTATCCATGAGCAGCTGAAACTTCGAGAGCCTTACTACGAGAAGGCAAAACACATCATCGATATCAACGTGATGGACAATTATGATAAAATCAACGCTATTGTTCAGCAGATCAGAGACCTGCTGAACATATAGCCGTATCTAATAAAGTAATATATAATAAAGGTAACAAACAAAACTGATTTCCAGCAAGCAAGATTAGAAAATGAAGAAATGGACTATTGAAGACTCGAAGGAGCTCTACAACATCTGTGGTTGGGGTACTTCTTACTTTGGCATCAACGGCAAGGGTGATGTCTATGTAACTCCATGCAAGGACAACACGCAGATAGACCTGCGCGACATCATGGACGAGTTGGCATTACGCGACATCAACGCTCCCGTACTGCTCCGTTTCCCAGACATCCTCGACAACCGCATCGAGAAAACAGCCAGCTGTTTTCAAAAGGCAAAGGAAGAGTATGGATACAAGGGAGAAAACTTTGTCATCTATCCTATTAAGGTGAACCAGATGCAGCCGGTCGTTGAGGAGATTATCTCTCATGGCAAGAAGTTCAACCTCGGACTGGAGGCTGGCTCTAAGCCTGAACTCCACGCCGTCATCGCCGTACAGGCACAGAGCGACTCGCTCATCATCTGTAACGGCTACAAGGACGAGAGCTACATCGAACTTGCCTTGCTGGCTCAGAAGATGGGCAAGCGCATCTTTATCGTAGTAGAAAAGCTCAATGAGCTGGATATCATCGAAAAGGTAGCCAAAAAACTCAACGTAAAGCCAAACATCGGTATCCGCATCAAACTGGCTTCTTCAGGCTCAGGCAAATGGGCTGAAAGCGGCGGCGATGCATCTAAGTTCGGCTTGACCAGCGCAGAACTGCTCACAGCCCTCAAGAAGATAGACGAGATGGGGTTCCACGACTATCTGCGCCTTATCCACTTCCATATCGGAAGTCAGATTACCAAGATTCGCCGCATTCAGACTGCTCTCCGTGAGGCAGCCCAATTCTATATTAGCCTCCACAAGATGGGCTACAATGTAGATTTCGTAGATTGCGGTGGCGGACTCGGTGTAGATTACGACGGCACCCGCTCTTCAAGCAGCGAGAGTTCCGTAAACTACTCTATCCAGGAGTATGTGAACGACTGTGTCTATACATTCGTAGATGCAGCCAATAAGAACAATATCGAGCACCCTAACCTCATCACCGAGAGCGGCCGTTCGCTCTCTGCCCATCACTCAGTCTTGGTTATCGATGTCTTGGAGACAGCTTCCCTGCCAGAAATGCCAGAGGAGTTTGAGGCGAAGGAGACTGACCACCAGCTGGTGAAGGATCTTTATGAAATATGGGACAACCTGAATCCTCGCAACATGCTGGAAGACTGGCATGATGCCGAGCAGATTCGCGAAGAGGCATTGCAGCTTTTCTCTCACGGCATCGTAGATCTGAAGACCCGTGCAGAGATTGAGGCAATGTACTGGAGCGTGTGCCACGAGATCAACAATCTTGCCAAGCACATGAAGCATGTACCAGAAGAACTCAGAGGATTGGATAAGATTCTTGCCGACAAGTATTTCTGCAACTTCTCTCTGTTCCAGAGCCTGCCAGACAGTTGGGCTATCGACCAGCTCTTCCCTATCATGCCTATCCAGCGTCTGAACGAGCGTCCTACCCGCAACGCTACCTTGCAGGACATCACCTGCGACAGCGATGGAAAGATTGCCAACTTCGTTACCGACGGACATATCGGCAACGTTCTTCCTCTTCATCCATTGAAGAAGAACGAACCATATTATCTCGGTGTATTCCTCGTTGGTGCCTATCAGGAGATTCTGGGCGACATGCACAATCTCTTCGGCGACACCAATGCTGCCCACATCTCTGTAAAGGACGGCAAATATAGCATCGACCAGATATTCGATGGCGAGACCGTAGAGGAGGTATTGGATTACGTACAGTACAATCCGAAGAAACTCGTCCGCCAGTTGGAGCAGTGGGTAACCAAGAGTGTGAAGGAAGGTAAGATTTCGCTCGATGAGGGCAAGGAATTCCTGGGCACCTATAGAAATGGTCTCTTCGGATACACATATCTTCAGTAAGAATTAACAGTTGATAGTTAATAGTTTACAGCAAGATTGCCCTATAAACTATTAACTATAAACTATAAACTAAACTTAAAGATGGAAAAAGTAACAGTAGTAAAGGTAGGCGGTGCCATCGTTGAAGACAGCGAGCAGCTGGCACAGCTCTTGAAGGATTTCGCAGCCATTCCTGGCAAGAAAGTATTGGTACATGGCGGTGGCCGCCGTGCCACTAAGGTAGCCGCAGCCCTCGGCATCGAGAGCAAGATGGTGAACGGCCGCCGCATCACTGATGCAGACATGCTGGAAGTGGTAACAATGGTTTATGGCGGTCTGGTCAACAAGAACCTGGTCGCCAAGCTCCAGGCTAACGGTGTGAATGCTCTCGGTCTGACCGGTGCTGATATGGACGTAATCCACAGTCACAAGCGTCCGTTGAAGGACGGTATCGACTTCGGATTCGTGGGCGATGTAGAGCGTGCCAACGGCAAGATGCTCCAGACCCTTATTAATGAAGGTATTACTCCAGTGATGGCTCCATTGACCCATGACGGCAAGGGCAACATCCTCAACACCAATGCCGACACCATAGCCAGCGAGACTGCCAAGGCTCTGGCTCCTTACTACGATGTGACATTGATATATAGTTTTGAAAAGAAAGGCGTGCTCAGTAATCCTGAGGATGACGACAGCGTGATTCCAGTGATTACCCATGCCGATTTTGAGAGATATAAAGCAGATGGTACCGTGGCAGGCGGCATGATTCCTAAGTTGGAGAATGCGCTTGCAGCCATCGATGCTGGTGTGAAAGAGGTGATTATCACCCTTGCTACCGCCATCGACGGAAAGCACGGAACGGTGATTAAGTGAAGAACGAAGAGTGAAGAGTGAAGAATTCATCACCTTTTTTCTTAACAAGAGTTAAAAATAGAAATAAATTAAGATTGGTTGTAACTTTCTTATAGCATAGTCGTCATTAATTATAGAGGGATGAAAGAAATCAGTTTCCAGAACGATGTTTTGCCGCTGAAGAACAAACTCTTCAGGCTGGCCCTTCGCATTACTCTCAACCGGGAGGAAGCGGAAGACGTTGTGCAGGATACGCTGATTAAAGTCTGGAACGCCCGCGACAGATGGCTGGAGCTTGACTCCATCGAGCATACAGCCTCACCATCGCTCGCAACCTCTCGCTCGACCGCATCAAGAAGATGGAAAATCAGAATGATTCGCTGGAAGAGCAGAATACAGAAAGGTTAGACGAAAACACTTCTACCCCCTCAGAAAGGATGATTCAGAAAGACAAACTGGACATCGTAAGGAATATTATCGACGAGTTGCCTGAAAAGCAGCGCAGCTGTCTGCAGCTTCGAGACATAGAAGGAAAGTCCTACAAGGAAATAGCAGACATCCTCTGCATCACGGAAGACCAAGTAAAGGTGAACATCTTCAGGGCTCGTCAAACAGTCAAACAAAGATTTCAACAATTCGACAGATATGGATTATAAGTACATCAACCAACTTTTGGATCGCTACTGGAAGGGCGAGACTTCTCTCGAAGAAGAGGAGATTCTCCGTGCATTCTTCAGCCAGGACGAGTTGCCTGCCGAGCTGAAGCCATACCAAGCGCTCTTCTCTTACGAGATGGGCGAGGCTAAGCAAGAGGCGCTGGGTGATGACTTCGACCAGAAGATGATGGCGATGATTGAAGATGAATATACCAAGAAGCCTAACAAGGCAAAGGTGATTTCTTTGACAGAGCGCCTGAAGCCTCTCTTCAAGGCTGCTGCCGTGGTAGCTATCATCCTGACATTGGGCAATGCTGCTCAAGTACCTTTCCAGAGCAATGACATTGATTCTGTTGAAAACGTAGGATACATCAAGAGTGGCAAGGGCGTGTCCGTAGCCATGGGAGATTCTGCTTCGGTTGATTCTATGCAACGCACAGGCATCGATCAGGTAAGCACTCCAACAACGTCTCCAACGTTATTAAAGTAGATTATTTCTATGCTTTCTCTATAAAAAATCATGTTTAGTAAAACAATTCTGAAGCTGTGAAGTTTCAATTCTCTCAAATTTTTCATAACATACTAACGTAATAGGGCTGCCAGGATGTACTGGAGCCCTTACTTATTTTATATATTTTGCACGCAAGCGTATGATAAAGGATACACAAGTGGCTCAATTTATTGCTACTGCGAAGCTTCATTTAAGTCTCCTTCCGGTCATCATTGATG
>ENA-OQBJ01000162-OQBJ01000162.1-human-gut-metagenome-genome-assembly--contig:-NODE-162-length-35131-cov-4.274683_pt1 | contig 35131 bp, 37 predicted proteins | sample MGYA00242743_ERZ504545 | MGnify/ENA primary metagenome ERZ504545 (study PRJEB26092, sample SAMD00036252) | human gut metagenome | host: Homo sapiens | study: EMG produced TPA metagenomics assembly of... | reverse complement strand
ACGTCGTGTCCGTCAAGGCCGGCTACGCTCGCAACTACCTGATTCCGCAGGGTCTGGGCTTCGCATGGTCCAAGAACGCTGCCGCCCAGATCGAGGCCATGAAGCGCGCTCGTCTGGCCAAGGCCGTCGCCACCCGCGAAGAGGCTGTTGCCGCCAAGGAAATCATCGAGGGTTCCTCGTCGAAATCGCCCGCCAAGGTCTCCGAGTCCGGCAAGCTGTTCGGTGGCATCTCCGCCGACAAGATCGCCATCGCGCTGTCTTCCAAGCTGCCGTCAACCCGAAGAACATCACCGTGGATCCGATCAAGACCACCGGCGAGTTCGCTGCAGCCGTCGCTCTGCACCCGGAAATCTCCGCTTCCTTCACCGTGAAGGTTGTCGCTGAGTGATTCGGCCCCATTCGCTATGGCTGCATTCATTGCGGTTACGGCGAATGACTTCAGACTGAGATACGTCTGAGCTTAAGCATGGAAAATCCCCCTGCACCAGCTGAAAACAGCTATGCAGGGGGATTTTCATACTTTATTTAATAGCTGTAGCCACCGTCATCAAGCGTGACCGTGACCTTACCATCCTTGATAGCGAACGATCCGCTCGCATTGAACGTCGTACTATCATCATCCGGATCCCAAGAATCGCCGTCTTTCACCTCGTATGTGCACTTTGCCTTACCGGTTTTAGTATCAAAAGCGCCATAATCAAGGTCGACTTCGTCGATTTTCGGATAGATGCTGATCGACCACGCGAAATTACGGTAATTATCCTCATCCCATACGCGGAAGCCGAACGGGCAGTTTTCCGGCGCATAGTCGGTGGATTCCGCGCACTTGTCGAGCGCGTTGTTCACGGCGGTGCTTAATGCATCCTTGAACTTGCTGGTGGTCGTCACCTTCAGCGTGGTCGGCGAATCGCTGTCTTCGTTCGTGCGGAATACCACCGTTTCGCTGACGATATAATCCGTGCTCGTAACGGAAATGTTGTACGTGCCCGGGTATACGCGCAACTGCCATTCGCCGGAATCCGTCTTCTCCGCGTTTTTGGCTGTGACCGCAACCTTGTTGACCGTCAACGATTCCACACTGCTTGGCACGGAAACATTGATGGACTTGATCAGTGGCGTGGTGATTTGCCAGTTCGGGAAAATCAGGAATTGTTGCCGGATTTGCGCATCGTGAGTTCCTCATCGACGGTTTCGCCGTTCAACGAGTAGCTGATTGATGCGGTGGTTGTGCCATTGCCGGATTTCACGCCATTGACATGCGCATTCGAAATGGTCGCGTTATCGGTCTTGGCGACGCTGTTGGAAAGCAGCTTGCGTTGGTTTTTACCCACTTGAGGATCGGCAATGTCGTTAGCCTTGTCGTAATCGCCGCTGGCGATTGCCGACACATAGCTTTCCGCCATGGATTTCGCGCTGAAGACGGTCGAATTGAGCACACCATAGACAATGCCCAATACGATCAGTGCACCGGCGACGATGCAGCCGATCAGGATCGTCTTCTTAGTTTTTGGGTCGAGTGGCTTTCCTTCACCCTGTGGAACGGCCGGCATCGGAATGTCGGCCGGAGATTGTGGCATGGGAGGAACCGAAGCCGTTGACTGCGGCACTGGTGGAACCGAAGCGGCTGGCGCTGGGATTGGCGTGGTTGGCATTGGCGTGGTTGGCATTGGAACAGCGGGCATCGCTTGCGTAGGAGCGGTCTGCGCGGCTGGTGACGTTGCTGGCGCGGACGGATTGGCGTACTGCGCGTTGTACTGCGCGTTGTATTGCGCGGTCTGCGTGGTCTGCGCGGAAGCTGCGGTCCTGGCTGCCTTCGGTTGGCCGAAATGCGGATCGCAAGCCTTGACGTAATCGACGACGTTCTGCGGAGTCTGCTGTACGGTACCGCCAACAAGAATCTTCCACAATCCCGGCGTCGACGCAACCAACGTCGGACCAAACGTCATCGCAATCACTTCAACGAGGAAAGCCCAGACGCCGGCGACGATGAAATACCACATCGGCACCATCGTCGAAACCGTATTCGAGCTGTATCCGGCAAGGAAATTCGTGCACAGGAATTCCGCGACAAGCCAGAACACCATCACGGCGACAGGAGCCTTCCATGTGTTCTCCCACTTCGCATAATACGGGTCATACATGTTGCGGGCCGTCTCACGAAGCGCAATGTAAATCGTTGCAATGATGAAAAGCACAAAGCAAATCCACAGTGCCCAAGCGTATTGGGTGACGCTGGCGACATTGAACAGGGAAAGCGTGTAGGAGGATTGCCCGGAAACCGAAGCCGTGACACCACCGAACGAAGATACGGAAAACAGTACGAACGGTACGGCAGGCAATAGCAGCGGAATCAGCAGTATGCCGGCCAGTGCGCTTCCGGAAGCGGCCGTCGCCACAATCAGTGCAACGAGACCGAGCGCCAGGAACAATACGCCGTAAATCGCAGCAGATTCAACAAGCGTGCGTACGAAACCGCGCGTGCGATGAGCCCAACGCCAAGTGGCGGAGAACACGTTATTGGAATCGGGAGCAAATTGCGCCAGAGCGTAGCCGGCCAATGCGCCGAGTCCAGCCAGCAGGAACGCCATGAAGAACGTGCGGAACGATGCTCCGGAAAGCGATGCGGACGCGGAGTATATGCGTACGATCCTCCGATTTTCGCAGGGAAAATGGCGGCGAGAATAACAACCACCAAACCGGAAAGCACACCGACGATAGCGGAACTGATCGCACCGGTCCACTTGAAACGCAGTGCGGACTTACGCGCCAGCATATAAGCGCCAAACGCGGCGCCGCGCAATTGCAGGATGGCCATGCGGCTGCGGGAATTCCTTCCGTGTGTCCGCAGTGCGGCGTTGCCGTCACCGCAGATATGCGATTCTGTGGTTCCTGCGGTTTTCCGTTGGGGACACAAGGTGCTCAGCCGGCTGAGACCACTCAAATCGATGTTCCGCCGGCAACGGCCGCATATCCTCCGGTTCCCATGCCCGCGCCATCAAGCCTGCAGCTAGACATGCAGTCCGGAACGCAATCTGATCCGCAAGCCAATGATTGCAAGAACCGCAAGAAGCCAATCATCATCGCAATTATTGTAATTATTGCGTGATAGCGTTAATCGCGGGATTTGTTGTATGGAAATCAACCAATCGTAATAGCGGTGACGATTCGGCGCAAAACGGTTCTTCGACGGCGCAAAACGCGGATGAGCAATCCAACAAAACCAAGCAGAACGATGCGGCCAAGCAAACCAAGGATTGCGCGACAACGCCCGACGCGGGCTTGGAGAGTGTCGAGAAAAATGGAACCACGATGATTGCGACCGTCGCGTTCTCTGCACACGCCTGCGGTGACACCGCGTGGAAAGGCGAGGACGTCACAATCTCCATCAAGGATTCCAGCAATGAGGTGATCGCGTCCGCGGTGTACGACTTCGCATCCGATCCGATGCAGTTCACAAGCGGCACAGCGACGCTCGAGCTGGCGTACGCGATAGGGCAGTACTGGCGTGCGTCCGACCAGATCGAAACCAAGTCGACCAGCATGGTGGTGCAGAAGGGTGCGACGCCGAACGGTAATGCGGTTGCGAGTGTGGGAGACGCAAGGGGTGGTGCGAACATTGCCGACTCCGATGCGGAACGCTATGCGCAGCTGGCGTTGAGCTGGCAGCTGTCTCATGACCGGTCGGCGGTTTCCGGACTGTACGACATTCCGACAACGCAGCTGTTCAGTCGTAAATACGGTATGGAAGTCGACGGCAAAACCCAGCAATACCGCGATATTTACGCGCAGTATCTTACATTGCGCGCTTCATGGCCGAAGGCGGTGTTGGCGTGGGCCGCGGACTACAGCTACTACACGCGGTATGGGCATGAGGCCGATTATTACGTGCTTCTTTCCGGGGAGGAGTTCGGTTCGGTGGCTGATGCGCGTGCATGGTGTTCGGACAATGGATTCGGGGAGAATGATTGCATGGCCGTGCAAATAAATTAGCGAAATGAATTGGCGGAAGTGTTTGGGGCGATTGGATTACGCGGAACGACAGTTGTGAAGAAATTGTGATTTCCTGCCTTGGCTGTGCTGTTTAGATAGGGAACATGATGGCTGGATCGCATTTTTTCTGTAATTTATGCAATATGCTGAAATCGTTGAAAAATAGCGGTTCTACAATCGCGACACGCCGAGAGTTGCGTTCTTCTTGATTCTGAGTATATTTACTTCTCGTGCTCAGCGAGAACAAAACCTCGCAAGACCAACGCCCCTTTAGCTCAGTTGGTTAGAGCAGCTGACTCTTAATCAGCGTGTCCAGGGTTCGAATCCCTGAGGGGGCACAGACAAGACCCAAGCCAATGGCTTGGGTCTTTTTCGTATTTCGGACATGTGTCCACCCAAAGCCGCGTTACTTCCTCCGTACGGAGTAAGGTAGTGCGCTGTTGTCCGCCCAGAGCGGAATCGCAATTCATCTCGAATCGCACGAATCGTAAGAATCGTTAGAGAAGAAGCAATAGAGGAAACTGCAGTGGAATACACACTCTTCACCAAGCTTGCCGCGGAATTCGTCGGCACCGCCGTGCTGATGGTCTTCGGCAACGGCGCTGTCGCCAACGCGGAACTGAAAAACACCAAGGGCTACCATGCCGGCTGGCTGAACATCGCCATGGGCTACGGCTTCGGCGTCATGTTCCCGGTCCTGATGTTCGGCGGCGTCTCCGGCGCCACATCAACCCGGCCATGACCCTCGCGCAGGCCGTCAACGGCATGTTCCCGTGGAACGAGGTCCTGCCGTACATCATCGCCCAGCTGCTCGGCGCAGTGGCGGGCCAGCTCATCGTGTACGTCACCTACCTGCCGCACTACAAGGACACCGACGATGCCGAAGCCATCCTCGGAACCTTCTGCACCACCGACGCGCACAACGACCGCGTGAACTACTTCCTCAACGAGTTCTTCGGCACCTTCATGCTGGTGCTCGGCGCCCTGTGCTGCCTGTCCCTGCCGTGGGGCAAGGCGAACCCGGCCGCCGCATCCATCGTCGTCGGCTTCATCGTGTGGGGCCTCGTGACCTCCATGGGCGGCCCGACCGGCCCTGGTCTGAATCCTGCCCGCGACCTCATGCCGCGCCTCCTGCACGCCATCCTGCCGATTCCGAACAAGGGCGATTCCCGCTGGGGCGAGGCCTGGATTCCGGTCGTGGCTCCGATCGCAGGCGCTATCGTCGGCGCGTTCCTGTTCAAGGTGCTGTTCGCCTGAGCATTACTTTGACGATTGCCGGCATTCGTCTGGCATGCTGGTAAGGCCCGTGATTCCCTCCGGAATCGCGGGCCTTACGCATAGGTGGTATGCATGGCGGTCGGCGGCTTCGGCATGTTGACTGAGACTGGTACTGTTGCCGAAGAGAGAAACATCACCATATCGGGAGGCTGGATTGAAGCGGATTCGTCGTATCATACGTGCGCTCGATCCGAAAGCCGACGCCACAATGGGCCAACGGGAACGGCTTGAGCGTTTCGCATCCGCAGGGCCGCCGTGCTGGTGCTCGTGCTGTTCCTGCTGATCGCATCGATGACGTCCTGCAGCGTGCACGCACTACTGGTCCGCATGACGCCGAACACGCAGACGACGGCACAAGCCACGCATTCGACGTCGGCCAAGAAGCCAGCCAAGAAAACAGCCAAAACCAATCAGCATAAGACGGCCAAAAAAACCAAACCGGAAACCAAACAATCGCAGGAAGAGCAGGCCGTCGCCAAAGCGGTGAGCGCGCAATCGGCGGCACTGGGCGACGACGAGAAAACCGCGATTCTGAACAAAGCGCAGGAAACCGCGCAAAACAGCGGCAAACCGGTGACGCAATACCATTACTGCATCGCAGCCAAAGGAAACGTCGGTTCGGCCGACGAATTCGGCAACGCGGCGTTCCGCATCCTCAACGACGAACACGGATGGCCACGCGCCGGAGCCATATTCGACCAATCCACGGACGGCAACTGCGATTTCAATCTCGTGCTGTCCCAAGCATCGGAAATGACGTCGTTCTCGCCATCATGCTCGGTGGAATACAGCTGCAGGGTCGACAACAACGTGATCGTCAACGACGACCGTTGGAACGGCGGCACGCAACAATGGCTCGCCGCCGGCGGCAACCTGGCGCGATACCGCACGATGGTGATCAACCATGAGGTCGGACACCGGCTGGGGCACATCGACAACGAAACGACCTGCGCCGGCGAAGGCCAGTTGGCGCCGCTGATGCAGGAGCAATCCATGCATTTGGACGGCTGCAAGGTCAACGAATATCCGCTTGACTCGGAGCTGTGGATCGGCTGAACGTCGACTGCTTCCCGTTATTTTCTGCTGTTTTCTGCTGTTTTCCGGACTGACCGGGTCGTCTCGGCAATTCGGCGAGACGACCCGGCCAGCCGTTGTCACAGGCCGAAATACGCGTCGAAATCGTCTTGGCTGATACTGCGGTCGGCCGTATCGGCCCGTACCTTACCCCAATCGAACTCCTGCAACGCCTCGACGGCGCTCATCGGCTGCGGACTGGTATGCGCGGAATCGCCCTGCAAACCAAGCAGCCACGCACAATAGCCGACAACCTGTTCCGCGGTGACGCCATGCGCGCGCAGCGCCCCCATATCCAAAGAGCGCTCGCGTTTGGCGAGCCTGCGGCCGGCCGCGTTGTCGATAAGCGGCAGATGCGCATACCGTGGGTTTTCGGGGTTATATGGGGTGTATTGCGATTGTGGTGCGTGCTGCGATGGTGCAGAAGCCTGCGTTTTCGCCTTGCGGAATCCCGCCTTGATAAGCGCTCGGCGAATGGCGATTTGCAAGGCGTTCGACCGGAGCAGGTCGCGGCCGCGCACGATGTCGTCGACGCCCATGTCAAGATCGTCCACGACCACCACCAGCTGGTAGGAGAACAGGCCGTCGGCGCGGCGCACGATGGTATCGCCGACGTCGTGCGCCAGATTGAATTCCTGATGGCCGAACACTGCGTCATCGAATTGGACGGTTGCGTGCGGGTTTGTGTCGGCGGGCATGGCGATGCGCAGCGAATGGCGGTCGCCGTTGGCCAGCCGCCGCCGGACGGTATCCGGATTGCTGGCGATAAGCCGGCGGCACGTGCCGGGATACACCATGAAACGGTCGCCTTCCTGCGGTGCGGAGGCTGCGCGGATGTCGGCGCGCGAGCAGAAGCAAGGGTAAATCAGCGGGGTTGTGCCAGCGATTGCGCCATTGGGTGCGCTGCCGACTGCGGGGGTGTGGTCGTTGCGCGCGTCAAACGGCGAATCGTATGCGTCGTCAATCGTCAGGTTTTCCAAGCAATGCAGCGCCTCACGGTACAGGTCGTGCCGAGCGATTGGAACACCGGATCGCCGTCCCAATCCAAGCCAAGCCAATGCAGATCGTCCATCATCAGTTCGGCCGCGCCGGGCACCACGCGCGGTTCGTCGATGTCTTCGATGCGCAGCAGCATGCCGTCGCCGCGGCTGCGCGCGGACAGCCATGCTCCGAGCATCGCATAGATGTTGCCGATGTGCATGCGGCCTGATGGGGTGGGGGCGAAACGACCTGGCACGGGGTTCCTTCCTGTCGTTGGCGGGCGGTTCGGTGTTGCCGATGCGGAGACCGGTTGCGCCGATGCTTGCAACTGTACCTGCATCGGCGGCCGGAACGGCGGGTTTCGTGGGACGCGATTGTGGAATGCGTTGCTGGACGTGCCGTGACGTGCCATGCCGAGGTTGCGGCGTGCTCCGAAAACGTGCCGTCGCTGTGAGATATCTCACAGTGTGAGAAGGATATTTAGCGCATGGTGATACGGGCCGCGCGTTTCGTTTGGGGTGTGCGTAAGATGGTGTGCGTCATCCGGTATTCTGGGTGGTGATTTCGGCAATTCGGTCTATGTGTTATCGGTATGGCCGGTCAAAAGGGGATTTACAAGGGGCGAATATGACGAAGCGACAGTTCAGTAGAGCGGAAATCGAATACCTGCGTACATTGCCGTCGATCGACGCGGTGACGGACAGCAGAATCACGTATGCGAGGGAATTCCAAATCGACTGCATGAGGCGGTATCTGCAGGGGGAGAAGCCAACTGCGATCTTCATTTCCGCGGGATTGAGCCCATCGGTCATCGGGCACAAGCGCATCGAACGCAATATCGCACGCTGGAAGCGCGACGAGGACATCATGCGCAAGGCGGCCGAAGAGCCGGAACCGCATGATACGGCTGTGGACAGCCACAATGCGATGTCGGAAGTGCCGTTGGGCAAGATTCAATCGCTGGTATGCCAGGTGATGGTGTTGAGCGATCGCGTCGATAAATTGGAGCGTTTGGTGGAGGGGCTGCGCAAGGGGGATAAAATCTGAAAAAAAGTTTTCAGATTTATTGGTTTTTTCCGGCGGTTCGCGCGCATTTATCTGATACATTAAATGCGTAGACGGAGTCTTTGAAGTCCCCCTTCTACTGCCGTCTGGTTTTATAGCCCGCGCGAATTTATGACCGCTTTATCGCTTCACTTCAGGTCATCGCGCGGGCTTCTTTATACGTTGTCGGCGGTTTTCTGGTAACACTGGTATCGAAATATCAGCGACATGCCGGAAACGGTGGTGCCGGCCGCGGACCGGCGGTCGAATGAACTTGCGAGAGGTGGACGATGACTGCATACATGGATCACAAGAACCTCGCCAACGAGGTGATCGACGATGCGCGCGCACGTGAGATCACGGACGGCGTGCATCGTGTGCTCGACCGCATCGCGGCAGCTGAGGAACAAGCCGGACGCGAAGCCGGCTCCGTGCGCCTGCTGGCCGCCACGAAGACGCGCGACATCGGCGAAATCATGGTTGCGATTGATGCCGGCGTGCGCATGATCGGCGAGAACCGTCCGCAGGAAGTGACGGCGAAGGCCGAAGGGCTGGCACGGCGATGCGCGGAACGCGGGTTTTCGCTGGGCGTCGCAGGCGCCGCGCCGGATGCTGCGGCGGAGCATATTCCATTCCACCTGATCGGCCAGCTGCAAAGCAATAAAATCGGCAAAGTGCTGCCGGTGGTCGACACTATCGAATCGGTCGATTCAATCGATTTGGCAGAAAAAATTTCACGTAGAGCCGTGGCTCGCGGTATTACTGTCGGCGTGCTGCTGGAAGTCAACGAATCCGGCGAGGAATCGAAATCCGGTTGCGATCCGGCGCACGCATCCGCATCGCGCAGAAAATCGGCACGTTGGACGGCATCGAATTGCAGGGACTGATGACGATCGGCGCGCATGTGCACGACGAAACGGTGATTCGCCGCGGTTTCTCGCACCTGCGCAAGACCCGCGACCTCATCCTCGCATCCGGCGAACCGGGCACGGACCGTTGCGGGAACTGTCGATGGGCATGACCGGCGACATGGAACTGGCCATCGCCGAAGGTTCCACCATCGTGCGCGTCGGCACTGCGATTTTCGGTGAGCGTGCGTTCATCTGAGCGCTTTCTTTGACTTTTTCTGTTTTTTTAAGGATTTGCGGGGCTCGTCCGCCTGGATTGCATTCGTCTGGCTTACATTCGTCTGACTTGCATTCCTCTGAAAAACGGCTTGTCTGAGCTGCGTTCCGCCGGTAGGTGGGGTGCTGCGCGGTTTGGTGCCATAATTGCCGGTTTCGTGCCTGAAACCGTTGTCTTTCTAGGGGTAAGCCCTCCTATAGGGGGCAAGGGCTTTCGTATGGCGGGTGTGAACATGGGTGTGTTCGAAGGAGAAACCCATGTTTTGGTCTGCCTCTCGATTGATGAGTAAACCCGTCCGTCTGCTCGCCCGCAGGACGGATTCCTACGTGCATGCGCATGCGGTGCTGCGTTCGCCCATGCGGCTGTTCGGTGCCGTGGCGGGCGCCTCGGCTGATTCCTATGATGCCGGTGATGATAACGATGGCATCGGCAATGGCGCCGGAGTCGGATCTGATGCCGGTGCAGCTGCGACAGTGGTCATGCCGGAACTGTTGCGTTCGCTGGAACGTCTGCTGGAACGTTCGCTGGAACGCCGTCGTTTTACGAGGCGATTGACATTGCCGATGTGGTTCGCGCGCGCAGGCTGCGGCGGATTCGTTTCATATTGGTGCGGTGCGTGTCCGTGCTGCTGATCGTGGGCGCGGTGGTGGTCGCGTCGTTGCCGTTCGCCATGCAGGCGCATTCCGCGCGGCGCTTGGCCGAGACATCCGATTCGGCGGCTCGCACGGTTGCCGGATGGCCGTATCCGATGGCGATGGAGGAGTTGGAACGGGCGCGCGCATACAATCGGCGGCTTGCCGTGGAAGGACAGCCGGTATTGGGCGAGGCGGCCGATCCGTTCACTACCAGACCGGCTGGCACTGCCGGAGATGCTGATGTCGCCGACGATTCGGCGCCTTCCGGCGGTTCCGGGCTTTCCGCGGCGGACACGGACGCGAACTATCAGGGCCTGCTGGATTCCGGCGCAGGCATCATGGGCACGGTATTGGTGCCCAAAATCGGCGTGGAACTGCCGATTCGGCATGGTACGTCCGAACCGGTGCTCGCCGTCGGTGCCGGGCATCTGTACGGCACCAGCCTGCCGGTCGGCGGCACTGACTCGCATACGGTGGTCACTGGGCATCGCGGCCTGGTCAAATCGTTGATGTTCACACGGCTCGACGAACTGCACGACGGCGATTTCATGTACATCAAAGTGATGGACGAGACGCTGGGATACGAAGTGGACCGAATCAGCGTGATCGAACCGGACGACGTCTCACGGTTGAAAATCGTGCCCGGCGAAGACCGGCTGACGTTGATGACCTGCACGCCATACGGCATCAACACGCATCGGCTGCTAGTCTCCGGGCATCGCGTCGCAATACCGCTGCCGCGCCAGATCCGGCCGACGTGCGCGACGAACGTGCGACCGAACTGGGCGCGCTCGCCATGACCATCGTTTGCACGATGGGCGGCATGCTGTTGTGCTGCATGGTCGTGCGGTCGATGCGGCCCCGACACCGAATCATGCGGCACGCTTCCGCCTGGCCGCGTAAAGGATAAGGGGGAAGGCCGCGATTTTCGCGGGTCCGTACGTTCCCCGAACCAATCAATGGAGGGGACGGGTTTCAAAACGTTCATCCATAAGGTTCAAGGCATGGAGGCGCATAGGCAATTCGCCGCAGCGCCATGAGAGATGGACATGTCATGAAGTGGATGAAGGACCCGCTTGCCGGCTTCATAAGCCGGTGTGGCGCGCGGATGGGAAAATTCACCGCATTGCTTGTCACGATTGCGATGCTGGCCGGCACCACGGGAGCCGGCGCGACCGCGTTCGCCGACGAAACGGTGACGGATGGCGGCAACGTGGCCGCCGAATCCGCAGCGAGCCAGCCGGAATCGACACAACAATCCGATGCTGAAAACGCAGTCGGATCGGACGTTGCCGACATTGCCGGGCAAGATGTTGCCGGACAGTCCGCAACGGACGATGACGACGCACAATGCCTTACGGACGACGGCGAATCGCAGCAGCCATCGAACGAACAAGCGCAATCGCAACTGCAGTCGCAATCGCAACCGGAACAACCGTCGGAGACGATGCCGGAACAGCGGCAGCCGTGCGATAAGACGGAACAGCCGAATGAGCAGAAGGAGCAGGAACGGCAGGCGGTTAGGCAGCCGACGGCTGAGAACGCTGACGTACCTGCAAATGGTGCTGCACCGGCTCAAGACGGCGATCGAAACGACCATGCCGGCGAAAATCGCACGGATGCTGTGGCGAATGGCGATGCGGGCGCGACAGCCGATGACGGCAAAACCGGCGATGCGGACGATGCTGACAACGATGGCAACACTGCTGAAGATGCCGACGATGCCGACAAGAACGGTAAGAATGACGCCGACAAGGATGCCGCGTCGGCTCAAAACGGCAACGATAACGACAAGAATGATGCTGCCAAAGACGATGCCGACGCCGACGAACACATCATGCGCGATCGCTTCACCTTCAATCGCAAAACCGTGATGCGCGCCGCGCGTAACGTCGCCGTGCCGCAGCCGGACCACACGAAAAGCATCACATACAACAACGGCGGCAAATACACGCTGAACCTCAACGTGGTGGGCAAGGATACCCGCGAAAGCCATGAGACCACGGAGAAAATCGAAGTGGTGCTCGTACTGGACACGTCCGGATCGATGAACTACTGCATGGACGGAAGCCAAAGAAGATGCAACAAATCGAATCCGAAGCGGTTGACGGCGCTGAAAGAAGCGGCGACCAGCTTCATCGACGCCACCGAGACCACCAACGACACCATCCAGGACGAAAACAGCAAAGTGCGAATCGCCATCGCTCAATTCGGGCAGACATCCGGCGTGGTGAGTTCCCTGACCAGCGATACCGCCGCTCTGAAATCATCGGTGAGCAGGCTGTCCGCCAATGGCGCGACCCCTGCGGACAAAGGCATGGCCGCCGCGCAGACGGCATTGCTGCGGGCAAGGCCAGGCGCGAAGAAAGTCGTCATTTTCTTCGCGGACGGTGTGCCGACCACGCAAAACGCTTTTAGCACAAGAGTCGCCAATAACGCCGTACAAACCGCGCTCGCCATGAAATCGGCCGGCACGCTCATCTACAGCATCGGCATCTTCGAAGGCGCCAATCCGGAGCAGCAATCGTTCGACAACTGGGAGAACGACCAAGCCAACCAGTTCATGCATGCCGTGTCCAGCAACTATCCGAACGCCACCGCGTACGACAAAGCCAATTGGGGTACGGGCGGCAACCTCGGCTACTACAAGGCCACCAACAGCGCGGACGATCTGACGAAGATCTTCGACGACATCCAGAAGGAAATCACCACGGGAAGCGCCTACAGCGGCGTCTCGATCGTCGACGAGCTGTCCGAATACGCGCAGGTCGATGGCGTTGTCTGGAACATGGCCAGCATGCGGAACTTCGGCGGAGCGACCTACTACCGGGTGACCGGCGGCGTGACGCTCAACGTGACGAATCTGCCTTCGGGGGCTACGCCTCCAGTGCTGGAACGTGATTACACATTGTGGTACAGCGACGCCGGCAACGGCAAGATCCGCGTCGAATTCGCCGGCGATTACGAGCTGCTGCACAACGCGACCTACACGCTCTCGTACGGCATAGTGCCAACCGACAGCGCCTACGCGCGGGTCAATATGGTCGACGGCGGCATCAACTACGACGCGACCGGCGACGCGGGCACCGGCACGACCTCCGCAGGAAAGCCGGGCTTCCGATCGAACGCGTCGGCGCAGGTCTGTTACACCTTCGACAAGCAGTCCGCCTGCGCGGCCTACCAGCATCCCGTATTGCAGGTGCCGTCCGCCAACGTGGTCGTGACGAAACATTGGGAAGGCGGAATGCCGGCGAGCGGAGCCACATTGCGCATCGATTTCATGCAGGGCGGCGCATCGAAGCTGGGCAAAGACCTTTCCGAAGATGACGAGCTGCCTACCGGCGAATGGCAGTACACATTCCGTGGCGTGATGGCAGGCGACTACACCGTCACGGAAGGCAACATCGCCGGCTATCACGCGAAAGGCAACGTCACCTCAGTGCCGATCAGCATCACCAGAGCGACATGTGGAGCGCGTTCGACAAGGGACAGACCGCCACCTACGAAGCCTCGTTCACCAACGTGAAAGAGACGGTGGCCGTGCTGCCGCTGTCCGGCGCATCGGAAGGACGGACCTGGCTGGTCGTGGCCGGCGTCACGGCACTGGTGCTGCTGCTTGCGGGCATCGTCGGACTGGCTTTGATCGGGCGCGGACGGCCGTGACGGAACTGCCGGACGGCAATCGCAATTCTCTGATCGCAATCCGGCAATCGCAATTTTTCAATCACAACTAAAGAGCAACACAACTTACGAAACTTCCCATAAAACCAACCAATCGGCTGCGGTAACAAGGCCGACCAAACCAAGGAAGAGAGGTCTCTCATCATGAAGACGAGAAGGCTTTGTGCAGTAATCGCCGCGGCGGCAACGTTGCTGGGCGGTATGGCGTTCGGCACGGCCGGAGCGTACGCGGCCGGCAGCGCATCGATCGAAGTGCGGCATTCGCAGAAGGGGCACACCTACTCCGCGTACAAGCTCGCCTCGCTGACGGTGGACGGTGACGCCGTGCAGGTCGACACCGACGCCGATTGGGTGACTGCGGTGACCGACGCGGTGGCCACCGCCAACAACAACATGGACCCCGTTGTCAGCATGCCCTCCGAATATGACAGCAATCCGGCCGCGTTCGCCGCAACCAAGACCGGCGATAACGACGCCGCATGGTTCCGCACATTCGCGGCCTCGTTGGCGGTTGGCGATGGCGTCGTTGCCGACAAAACCGTTGCAGGCAACGGCGGTACGGCTGCCATCGGTTCGCTTGAAGAAGGCTGGTATCTCATCACCGATGTGGATGGAGAGGGTGGCCGAGGCACCAACGCCATCGTCGCCACCACGCTGAACGGCGTGGCCGCCACATTCAAAGTGAAGGGCGATCCGGCAACCGGCCAGGGCAAGATCAACGCTGTCGGCATGTTTGTGGCCAAGAACGAGAACGAGCCCGACCAGCCGGGCAAGACGGCCGATACGATTACCACCACTGAAGGCGTGAGCATTGGGCAGACCGTCGCCTACACCATCACGCTGGATATTCCGAACGCGGCCGAAGGCTACGACAAGTATCCGTACTTCGTGAAGGACGTGGCATCCAAGGGCCTGACGGTCAACAAGGACTTCAAGGCCATTGTTCGAGCCGCGGATGGCACGGAAACGAATATGCCGTTCGCCTACGTGACCGTTCCGACCGTTGGAGCCGACGGCAAGACCACCACCGTGCTGGAATTCGACTTGGCCAACAAGAGCGGCCAGCTGGTCATCACCTACACCGCCGTGGTCAACAAGGACATCATCGACATGGGCAACAAGGTTACCAACAAGGCGGCCGTGTCCCGTGACACCGAGGTGTGGAACACGCCGGTCGAATTCGACTCCTATACCGGGGGCTTCTCCTTCCACAAGTACGGTGTCGGAAGCGATGCCAATGGTCTCACAGGAGCGAAGTTCCACGTGTTCGAGGGAACCGAGGTTTCGCAGACCCCGCTCAAGTTCATCAAGATTGTGGATGGCGAATACCGCCTTGCCGAGGCGAACGAGAAGAATACTACCGAGAACGTGGTCTCCACCACCGGCAATGTGAGGATCATGGGCTTGAAGTCCGGCAAGTACACGCTGAAGGAAACCGGATTCGCGGACGGCTACGCGAAGAACTTCGTGCCGACCTTCACCGTCGAACTGACCGTGAATCAGGAGAACGGCGAATCGACCTTCAAGCTGGTCGGCGCCAACAACTTTGGTCTGGCAAGCGAGGTCGACAAGGTGATCTGGGTCAAGAACGTGAAGAACGTCACGCAGCTGCCGCTCACCGGCGCAATGGGCACCGTGTTGTTCACCATCGCGGCCCTGGTAATGGCCGGAGCCGGACTGGCGCTCGTGCTGCGCTTCCGCGAATCCGATACGCCGATGGCGGTCTGAGCGGGCCAGCAGACAGGCAACGGGGCTTGTTCGGGCGGGTGAGTCGTTGAGCGATCAACGGTTCACCGCTTTTGCTGTGACGAATACGGGTGATTTAGGGTTTAGTACCGCCTGAAATGGTTGGAAAAACGCCATTCGTACCGGTATGATGGAACACGAAGCGAACAACGAATCGGATTGCGGCCTTGCATCGCAAACACGTATCGCAAGCGCGCATCGCAAGCCGAATCGCAAGCCGAACAGGGGAATGGCATGACGGAGGCCATTCGACTGCCGTGCGGTGGAAGGGAGCCGCCGCACGCCAAGCCGAAAGGGAACATCATGTGCAACGGTGGGGGAGCGTTCAGTCCGGAAGAAGTCGAATATCTGCGCTCGCTGCCGGTGGTGGCCGAAGCGACGTCGCGACGCATCACCTACACGGAATCGTTCAAACACAACTGCATGCGCCGGTACCATGCGGGCGAATCGCCGGTCGAACTGTTCCGCGAAGCCGGACTCGACCCATCGCTGATCGGCTATAAGCGCATCGAACGTTGTTTCGCGCGCTGGCGCAAGATTGCCTGCCGTATGGGCACGGACCGGCTGGTATCGGTTGATGGGAATGGTGGAGTGATGCCATCGGCGTCGGCGGATGTGGCGCCGTCGGCGGAATCTGCGGAGGTTGCTCGATCTGCGGTATCGCAGCCGGTGCAGCCAACGCAAACGACGGAAACGCAAAGCAATGCGACGCTGCCCGCGCCGCGCAACGCAGCCGAAGTCCCGATTCTGTCGGGAGGTGACGTGCGCGACCTGCTCATCGCCCAGCAGGTGCGCCGCATCGACGAGCTGGAACGCGAGGTGGCGGCGTTGCGGGCGGAACTGCATCGCAAATAATCGCAAAAATCGTAAAAAATGCGAGCAATCGGCATCGTCCGCAAAGCGACGCATGTCGAGAACGGCGGGCGTGGCGAGCGGGTAGACTTGCGGGTATGAGAATCGCACGTTTTACGCATAATGATGTACCGCAGTACGCCTTCGTTCAGACCGACAAGAACGACGGCAAGGACTATCTCGTAGCCTTGAACGGCTATCCGCTGTCCGGCCAGGCCGTCGAGCCGACCGGCGAGCGCTATCCGGTGGATGGTGACGGCATTCGTCTGCTGGCTCCGGTGATTCCGTCGAAGGTGTACGGTTTGGCGAAGAATTATGAGGCGCATGCGCAGTTCATGCATGAGGCCGGTCATTCCGATATCAAGCATGCGCCGGAGGATATGGTGATTTTCACCAAGCCGAGCACGTCGGTGATTGGTCCGGATGATCCGATTGTGATTCCGCTGTGTTCGAATGATATGAATTTCGAGCCGGAGTTGGCTGTGGTGATGGGTCGTATCGCCAAGAATGTGCCGGTGGAGCAGGCCATGGATTATGTGCTGGGTTTCACGTGCGTGAATGATGTGACGTTGCGTGATCTGCAGGGTCTTGATCCGACGTGGACGCGTGCGAAGGGTTTTGATACGGCGTGCCCGTTGGGTCCGTGGATTGTGACGCGTGACGATGTGGATTGGAAGGATGCGAAGATTTCCTTCACGCTCAACGGTGAGGATGTGCCGATGGCGTCGGGTACCACGGCGAATCTGATTCACGGCATTCCTGAGCAGATCGCGGCGATTACGAGTTTCACCACGCTGCTGCCGGGCGATGTGATTATGACGGGTACGCCGAACGCGTCGGGTCATCTGGATCCGGGTGACGAGGCGATCGTGCACGTCGAGGGCATCGGCGATCTGCGCAACGTGGTGGTGCGCGGCTGATTTTCGGCTTGCTGGCGGACTTTGGATTAGGCGGGTTTGCAACGTTTCGTGATTTCGTTACGTTGCTGCCCGCCTTTTTCGTATGTATTGCGATTGCCGGTGAGCGCTGGTGATTGTCGGTGACTGCCGTCCTGTGTCGAAAGACGGTTTTGAGAAACGCAAAAAGTTGAGTGTGTGGGACTCAAGTTTTGGGAATATAATGGCGATGAAGTCGGTTGAGCATATCAGACAACGACATATGCGTCCGAACGCCGGCCCGGTAGCGAAGGCCGGGCGGCCGGGCGCGAACCATGGAGGATGATATGGAACAGAAGTTCACGCAGATGGCGCAGGAAGCGCTTTCGGACGCCGTTCAGAACGCGGCGGCGCTGGGCAATCCGCAGGTAGACACCCTGCACCTGCTGGACGCGATGCTGCGTCAGGAAAACAGCATGGCCCGCGCGCTCATCGAAGCGGCAGGCGGCAACGCGCAAAACGTGAGCGCCGAAGTGCATCAGGCGATGCAATCGCTGCCGAGCGCCAGCGGATCGACCACAACGCAGCCGGACGTCAGCAGGCAGCTGTCGGCGGTGCTATCGCAAGCCGAAAAAGAAATGCAACGGAGGGGAGACGAGTACGTCACCGTCGACCTCATGCTGGTCGCAATCGCGGCCGCGAAACCTAATCAAAGCGCGGACATCTTGGAAAAGAACGGTCTTACCGCGGATAAGCTGCGTAACGCCCTGACCGCCGCGCGCGGCAGCGACCGCAAGGTGACCAGCGCCGACGCGGAAGGCTCGTATAAAGCTTTGGAGAAGTACTCCACCGATTTGACGGCCGCCGCGAAGGAAGGCAAGCTCGACCCGGTGATCGGCCGTGACCAGGAAATCCGCCGCGTCATCCAGATCCTGTCCCGCCGTACCAAGAACAATCCTGTGCTGATCGGCGAGCCTGGCGTCGGCAAAACCGCCGTCGTCGAAGGCCTGGCGCAGCGCATCGTCGCCGGCGACGTGCCGACCACCCTGCAGAACAAGAAGCTTATCTCGCTTGACCTGGGCTCCATGGTGGCTGGTTCCAAGTACCGTGGCGAATTCGAGGAACGTCTGAAGAGCGTGCTTGAGGAGATCAAGAAGGCCGACGGGCAGATCATCACCTTCATCGACGAGATCCACACCATCGTCGGCGCGGGCGCGGCCGAAGGCTCCATGGACGCGGGCAATATGCTCAAGCCCATGCTGGCCCGTGGCGAACTGCGCCTGATCGGCGCCACCACACTGGACGAATACCGTGAGAACATCGAAAAGGATCCGGCGCTCGAACGTCGTTTCCAGCAGGTGTTCGTCGGCGAGCCGAGCGTGGAGGACACCGTCGCATCCTGCGCGGCATCGCGCCGAAGTATGAGGCCCACCACAAGGTGACCATCGGCGACGACGCGCTGGTCGCGGCGGCAACCCTGTCGAACCGCTACATTTCCGGACGCCAGCTGCCGGACAAGGCCATCGATCTGGTGGATGAGGCCGCAGCGCACCTGCGCATGGAACTCGACTCCTCGCCTGAGGAAATCGACGAACTGCGCCGCCAGGTGGACCGTCTCAAGATGGAGAAGTCGTACCTGCTGGGCAATCCGAAGAACGACAAGGCCGCGGAAAAGGCCGAAGCGGAACTGGACGACAGCGCCAAGGACCGTCTCGCCGATTTGAACCAGGAAATCGCCGACAAAAGCGAAAAGCTCAACGGGCTGAAAGCGCGTTGGGACGCCGAAAAGAACGGCCACAACCGTATCGGCGACCTGCGCAAGAAGCTCGACGAGCTGCGTACGCAAGCCGAAAAGTACGAGCGCGAAGGCGACCTGGCGAAATCGTCAGCCATCAACTACGGCGAAATCCCGGCCATCCAGAAGGAAATCGCCCAAGCCGAGAAGAACGAGGCGGAATCGGGCGGAGCCGACAATGCCAACGCCGACGTGCCGATGGTCCCCGACCGCGTCGACGCCGACTCCATCGCCGAAATCGTCTCCGACTGGACCGGCATCCCCGTGGGCCGTCTTATGCAGGGCGAAAACGAGAAGCTCCTGCACATGGAGGAGTACCTCGCAAGCGCGTGATCGGCCAGAAGGAAGCCATCCAAGCGGTTTCCGACGCCGTGCGTCGCTCGCGTGCCGGCATCTCCGACCCGAACCGTCCGACCGGATCGTTCCTGTTCCTCGGCCCCACCGGCGTGGGCAAGACCGAACTGGCCAAGGCGCTCGCCGACTTCCTATTCGATGACGAGAAGGCCATGGTGCGCATCGACATGAGCGAATACATGGAGAAGGCCTCCGTGTCCCGCCTGATCGGAGCCGCGCCGGGCTACATCGGCTACGAAGAGGGTGGCCAGCTTACCGAAGCCGTGCGTCGCCGTCCGTATTCGGTGGTGCTGTTCGACGAGGTGGAGAAGGCCAATCCGGAAGTCTTCGACGTGCTGCTGCAGGTGCTTGACGACGGTCGCCTGACCGACGGCCAGGGCAGGACCGTGGACTTCAAGAACACGATTCTGATCATGACCTCCAACCTGGGCTCGCAGTTCCTCGTCAATCCCGACATGGACGCGGACGCCAAGAAGAAGGCCGTGATGGACGCCGTGCACATGCAGTTCAAGCCGGAATTCATCAACCGTCTGGACGAACTGGTCATGTTCCACCCGCTGACCCGCGAGGAGCTCGGCGGCATCGTGGACATTCAGGTCGCGCAGGTGTCCGCACGTCTGACCGACCGCCGCATCACGCTCGACGTGACCGATTCGGCGCGCGAATGGCTTGCCAACACCGGTTACGATCCGGCGTACGGCGCACGTCCGCTGCGTCGCCTGGTGCAGACCGAAGTCGGCGACCAGCTTGCCCGCATGCTGCTGGCCGGCGAAGTGCACGACGGCGACACCGTGCTGGTGGACCAGACCGGCGGCGACCACCTGGAGCTGTCCGCGTGGGCCGCGGACCAGCTGGAGGATATGGGCGAGGAGAAGACGGACGATTCCGCCGACGTCCCGAACCCGGCTGAGTGACGATTATCGATTGGTTACCTGTCGGTCGTAAGCCTGCAATACCAGGCCTGCGACCGACAGCACGGTCGAACCGAGCAGTATGGCGATCGCCAGCTTCGGTTGCATGCCGAACGCCAGCCACAACGCGCACGTCCACACCGCGACCACCATCGTCACCGACGTGGTGATCTGCAGCACGCGTGCGCGGATCGCATGACCTACCACAGCGCGGAAGAGCAATTCTTCCGCGCTTTTTTCTTGCGTTGGCTCAGGGGATTTCGCTTGAGATCGCGCCGATTCTGTTGATTCTGTTGACTGTGCCGATTGCGCCTTTTCTGTTTCTGCCGTCTGCTGCGCGGTCATCGCGTGTTGCCGGACAAGCGTGCCAGCCAGCGAAAGCGTCGCGACCACGCCGACGAACGCGAAATACGGATCGCGCGAGCCGGCCGGGAAAATCCACGACACCACGCACAGCAGCAGGCTGTACGCGTAAACAATCGCCATGCCAAGCGAAACCAGCGAATCGCCGTTCGGACGCCGCCGCTGCAATGCGGGCAGGCCGCGGTGGTGAATCGGCGCCGCGCAATAGAACATGACCGGCGTGATGACGATGGCGTGCGGCCACGGATTCGTCAGCATCCCGGCATGGCGATTTTGGCCAGCGCCAGTAATGTGATGACGAACGTTGGAATGGTCAGGATAAGCGCGATGACGAGGCGCTTGCGAGGTGGTCGGTGGGTTGTCCGTCGATGTCGGATGCCGATTCGCCGTCTGCCGTCACTTTGCCGTCTATCGTCACTCCACCGTCGGTTGTGTGGGATGGGTCGGCAAATCCGCCGTCCGTCCGCAGCGGAATCGCCTGGCGTGCGTCCGAGCTTGGAAACAGCCGCAACAACGCCCAGGTGGCGATGGATGCGGCCACAATCGACACGGCCGCCAAAAACAGATCGAATCCCATAGTGTCCCTTCGTGTTGGGCTGATGCATTTCGCGTTCGGCTGATTTCAGCATAGTGCACGGTTGTGTGGCATGCGGTCGGTCTTGCGAATGAATGTGGATGCGTGGATTGATGTGTTCCTGACGACGTGATACCATCGAACGTATGTTCGATAATCCTGTGTTTGTAGTGATATTGCTGGTGATCGTGGCCGCGCTCGGAGCGGCTGCGGGCTTCTTCGCGGGCCGTGCCAAAGGGCAGGATATGGCCCGTGGCGCGAAGGAATCCGACCTGAACGAGGCGAAGGCGCAGATCGAGGCGGACAAACAGGACATCAGCAATCTCAACGCGGCTGTTGTGCAATACCGTACGCAGGCGGAAGGATTCAGCCAACAGCTGACGTATCTCAAATCGCAATTGGCACAGGCCCAGCGTGCCGAGGAAATGCGCGTGGAACGTGAACGGCAGCGTGCCGCCGAAGAAGCGAACCGTCGTCAAGCCGAAAGCGAACGGAAACTGCAGGAGCAAAGCAAGGTGCTCTCCGCACTGGCTCCGGTGCAGAAGAACCTCGACGCCCTGCAGACGAAGGTCGCGCAAATCGAAGAGGGCCGCAAGCATGAGATGGGCGCGCTCGGCGAACAGCTCAAAGGTCTTGGCGAACAGCAGGCGCGATTGGATCGCGAGACGAGCGCCCTATCATCGGCATTGCGCAACAACAAGGTGCGTGGCGCGTGGGGCGAGGCGCAGCTGCGCAACATCGTGGAATCGGCGGGTCTGTTGGAACATGTCGATTTCGACACCCAAGTTGTGGTCACCGACGCCGATGGACATACGCAACGGCCGGATATGATCATCCACATGCCGGGCGGCAAAACCATTCCGATCGACGCGAAAGCGCCATACGCCGACTACCAGCGCGCATGCGAGATTCCAGACACCGCCTCACCGGAGGAACTGGCCCGCAAGAACGAGCTGCTGCATTCCCATGCCAAAGCGGTACGAGACCATGTGAAGACCCTGGGAGACAAAGCCTATTGGAACGCGTTCAGCGATGCTCCGGATTTCGTGATCGCGTTCATCCCCAACGAATCGTTGCTGCAGGCCGCATTGGAAACCGACCCGACACTGATGGACGACGCATTCGCGCAGAAAGTCGCGCTGACCTCGCCGATCACCCTATGGGCGGTGCTCAAATCCGTGGCATACGCATGGCAGCAGCAAAGCCTGACCGATGACGCGAAAATGCTGTTCGACCTGTCCCGAGAGCTGTACGAACGGTTTGCAGTATTGGGGGAGCGGGCCACCAAACTGGGTTCCGCCATCACCAAAACGGTCGGCGCATACAACTCGTTCGCCGCGTCGCTCGAATCGCGCGTGCTGGTCACCGCGCGCAAACTGCAACGCGTCGACCAGAGCAAGGTCATCGGCACCGTCGACATGATCGCGCCCGAAAAAGGGGATATCCGCGAGTTGTCCGCTCCCGAGACCAACGCCGAATAACCATGTTTATCGCGCATAAATCACCCATACCGCACGGTGAATGACGAGCCGAAAGGATAGGCTGGAACCATGACCGAAGAGAACACTTTCCGCAAGACGACACCGGTTCCGACGCATGATTCCGCTGCGGGCCAGTCTGTTTCCGCTTCGACGGAATCCACCGTCGATTTCGCCATGCTCGAACCTCGCGACCAGCTCAAGACGCTGCTGCAGGCCGAAATGAAGGACAAGCCTTTCTCGGAACTCTCCTCCGTGCTGTTCGACCATCGCGGAGCCTCCATCGTCGGCCATATCCTGCTCGACACGTTGGAGGAAGCCGGCTATTCCGTCGACGATTTCGACGCGGTCGGCGCATTGACCGCCGCGGCCGTGCCGCTGGTCTCCGCCATGATCCAGGCCGCCGCCTCCCGTGGTGAGGATTTGGACGGTTTCGTCATGGACTTCGTCTATCCGTCCATCAAGGGTCCGTCGATTGCCGGCAAACGCGTGGTGCTGATCGACTCCTGCTGTCTGAAAAATCGTATGTGCAGACCTCATCGCTGGTCACCCTGCGCAACGGCAACGAGCTGAGCCTCGACTTCTCCGTGGTGGAGAACGAAGGCGCCAAAGTGCTGGCCGTTGCCTCGCTGATCGGCGGTGTCGACATGGTCGACCCGACCATCAAGGTCATCAACCCGGTCACTTCGGAGGAATCCGAACTGCCGTTCGTCGAAGTGTTCAAGGAATCCGAACTCCACTGAACACCGAGTTTCCCGCCGACCGACCGCAAACATATCTGCCGTTGACGTCGTCGAATGTGCGATGACAAGCATGATGATGCATGCGGATGCGCGGGCCTTTGACATATTTGTATTGCTGTTCCTATGAAGGGGAGAACGTGCACGATCCCAATCCCATCGATGTTGCCGCACAGGCATCCGGCGAACCGACGTTCCGCGAGGTCGGCGTAGGACCGTGGTCGCAAACCCATCCAGGCGAACCACGCCCGGACGATGCGTCATCCCCCAATTACGACATCCGCTTCGACTCCACCCTGCTCGACGAAGGCGACCGCCGCAACGTGCTCGACCGCTACCGCTACTGGACGGTCGCGGCCATCAAAGCCGACCTGGACTCCCGCGGGCGCCACGATTTCGAAGTCGCCGTGGAGAACTGGACCCACGATTTCAACATCGGCTCCATGGTGCGCACCGCCAACGCGTTCCAAGCGCGCCGCGTGCACATCGTCGGCCCGCACAAATGGAATCGCAAGGGCGCGCTCATGACGGAGCTGTACCAGCACGTCGAAAACCATCCATCCATAACGGAACTCGTCGAATGCTGGAAACTGCGCATCGCCGGCGAAATCGCCGCCGCCCAATCGCAAGCCGCCGCCATCGCCTTCCATATGCGTGGCTCCGCAGCCGCGACGGACGGCGCTTCCGGCACTGCCCCGAACACAAGCGAAACCATGGCCCAACTGGAAGCCTTGGACGCGAAAATAGCAGAACTGCAAGCCGCCCGCGTCATCGCGCTCGACATCATTCCCGGCGCGGTGCCCATGGAAACCTACCATTTCCCCAAACGCTGCCTCATGCTTTTCGGCGCGGAAGGCCCGGGCCTGTCCGAAAAAGCGCTCGAACTGGCCGATGACGTGGTCTACATCTCCCAATTCGGCTCGGTCCGTTCCATCAACGCCGGCGCCGCCGCCGCGGTCTCCATGCACGCCTGGATCGCCCAGCACGCCGCGCCGCAAGCCTGATCGCGCCATCGGCACGCGGCAAGAAAAGCCGTTAAGCGTCGCTTTGCCGCAATAGCGGATGCGTGCTCGCCGACCAGGCGACGGAACGGCCGTCGAACGGATGGCGGCCAGTCGCGGCCGGGTTGCGAACGGGGCACGAAATAGGGCACACGCTCGTCACGCAGACGCGTTACTGTTAGGGTCATGCCTACTTTCACCAAAGAAGAAATCGTGCATTTGGGCGATCTGGCCCGAATCGCACTCACGGACGAGGAAATCACCCGTCTGCAGGGCGATCTGAACGTCATCGCCGAATCCATCAACAAGGTCCAGGAAGTCGCCACCGAGACGTGGAACCGACCGCGAACCCGGTCCCGCTGGAAGCCTACCTGCGTCCGGACGTCCCCGAGACCCCGCTGACCCAGGCCGAAGCCACCGCAGGCGCCCCGGTCTCCGAGGCCGGCATGTTCGTCGCACCGCGCATTCTGGGACAGGAGTGATATGAGCACCACCGAACTCGTCAAGCTTTCCGCCGCCGAGATGGCGGCCAAGATCAAGGCCAAGGAAGTTTCCAGCCGTGAGCTGGTCGAAGCCCACCTTGCGGTCATCGAATCCGCCGAACCGAGCGTCAAGGCCTTCCTGAAGGTCTCCGCCGACCAGGCCCTCGAACAGGCCGACGCCTTCGACGCCAAGTCCGATGAGGACAAGGCGCAGATGCCGGAACTCGCCGGCGTGCCAATCGCCATCAAGGACATGATCGTCACCAAGGGCATCGAAACCACCGCCGCATCCAAGATCCTCGAAGGCTGGGTGCCGCCGTACGACGCCACCGTCATCGAGAAGCTCAAGGCCGCGGGCATGCCGCTGTTGGGCAAGACCAACCTCGATGAATTCGCGCAAGGCTCCTCCACCGAGCACTCCGCCTACCAGACCACCCACAATCCGTGGGATACCGAGCGCGTGCCGGGCGGTTCCGGCGGCGGTTCCGCAGCCGCAGTGGCCGCATTCGAAGCTCCGCTCGCCCTGGGTACCGACACCGGCGGCTCCATCCGCCAGCCGGGCTCGCTGACCGGTACCGTCGGCGTCAAGCCGACCTACGGCGCGTCTCCCGTTTTGGCGCGATCGCCATGGCTCCTCGCTCGACCAGATCGGCCCGTGCTCCCGTACGGTGCTCGACTCGGCCCTGCTGCAGGAAGTGATCGGCGGACACGACAAGCGCGATTCCACCTCCATTCCGGAAGGCCCGCGTCCGATGGTCGCCGCAGCCCGCGAAGGCATGAAGCGCGATCTGAAGGGCCTCAAGGTCGGCCTGATCAAGGAGCTCGGCGGCGAAGGCTTCCAGCCGGGCGTCATGGCCCGCTTCAACGAAGGCGTCAAGAAGCTTGAGGAAATGGGCGCGGAGGTCATCGAAGTGTCCCTGCCGCACCTGCCGTACTCCCTCGGCGCCTACTACATCATCATGCCGTCCGAGGTCAGCTCCAACCTGGCCCGTTACGATGGCATGCGCTACGGCCTGCGCGTCATGCCGCCGGCAGGCGTTCCGCAGACCGCCGCCAACATGATGGCCTACACCCGTGAGGCCGGCTTCGGCGACGAAGTCAAGCGTCGTATCGTCCTCGGCACCTACGCCCTGTCCGCCGGCTACTACGATGCCTGGTACGGCTCCGCGCAGAAAGTCCGCACCCTGATCATCGACGACTTCAAGAAGGCCTTCGAAAAGGTCGACGTGCTCGTCGGCCCGACCAGCCCGGTCACCGCGTTCAAGTTCGGCGAGAAGACCGAGGACCCGATGGCCATGTACGCCATCGACATCACCACCATTCCGGCCAACCTCGCCGGCGTGCCGGCAATGAGCATCCCGGCCGGCCTGAGCGACGACGGCCTGCCGGTCGGCTTCCAGTTCCTCGCCCCGCAGCAGCGCGACGAGGTCATGTACAAGCCCGCCGCCGCTCTCGAAGCGGCCCTCGAGGAAAGCTGGAACGGCCCGATCTGGCAGTCCCTGAAGACCCCGTGGCTCGACGGACTGGACAAGTAGGAAGCATCGGAGGAAAGAAAACAAAATGGCTGAAAAGTTGATGAAGTACGCCGATGCCGTCAAGAAGTTCGACCCGGTCATCGGTCTGGAAACCCACGTGGAGCTGTCCACCACCACGAAGCTGTTCTGCCCGGCCGAAGTCCACTTCGGCGGCGAGCCGAACACCCAGCTCACCCCGGTGAGCCTCGGCCTGCCGGGCTCCCTGCCGGTGGTCAACAAGACCGCCGTCGATTACGCGATCAAGCTGGGTCTCGCCCTGCACTGCGAAATCGCCGAATGGAGCCAGTTCGCCCGTAAGAACTACTTCTACCCGGACATGCCGCGCGATTACCAGATCTCGCAGTATGACAAGCCGACCAACGGCAACGGCTACCTCGACGTGGAGCTTGAGGACGGCACCATCTTCCGTGTGCCGATCGAGCGCGCCCACATCGAAGACGACGCCGGCAAGAACACCCACGTCGGTGGCGCTGACGGCCGTATCGAAGGCGCCGACCACTCGCTGGTCGACTACAACCGCGCCGGCGTGCCGCTGATCGAAATCGTGACCAAGCCGATCGAAGGCGCAGGAGACCGCGCCCCCGAAATCGCAGGCGCCTACATGCGCGCCATCCGCGACATCGTGCGTGCGCTGAACATCTCCCATGCCCGCATGGAGCAGGGCAACATGCGCGCCGACGTGAACGTGTCGCTGCGCAACAGCCCGTCCGATCCGTTCGGCACCCGTTCCGAAACCAAGAACGTGAACTCGTTCCGTGGCATCGAGAAGACTATCCAGTACGAGATCCGCCGCCAGGCCGCCATCCTTTCCGAAGGCGGCGAGATTCTGCAGGAGACCCGTCACTGGGACGAGGCCTCGCAGACCACCGCCGGCGGCCGCGTGAAGTCCGACGCCGACGACTACCGCTACTTCCCGGATCCGGATCTGGTGATGCTGCACATCACCAAGGAGCACATCGAGGAGATGAAGGCCCAGATGCCGGAAATGCCTCGTGAGCGCCGCAACCGCCTGAAGGGCGAGTGGGGCTTCAACGATCTGGAGATGCGCGACGTGCTCAACGCCGACGCTCTGGACCTGCTCGAGGACACCGTCAAGGCCGGCGCTTCCGCCGCAGGCGCCAAGAAGTGGTGGCTGGGCGAGCTGTCCCGCGAAGCCAACAACAAGGGCGTGAGCCTTGAAGAGCTGCCGATCACCCCGGCCGACGTCGCCGAGGTCGAGAAGCTCATCGCCGACGGCAAGCTCAACGACAAGCTCGCCAAGCAGACCGTCGCAGGCGTGCTCGCCGGCGAAGGCACTCCGGACGAGGTCGTCAAGAAGCACGGCTTCCAGGTCGTTTCCGACGACGGCGCGCTCGAAAAGGCCGTCGACGAGGCACTCGCGGCCAACCCGGACATCGTGAGAAGCTCAAGAGCGGCAACATGAAGCCGATGGGCGCGATTATCGGCGCTGTCATGCGCGCCACCCGCGGCCAGGCCGACGCGAAGGCCGTTACCAAGATCGTGATGGGCAAGATCAAGTGACATTCCGGCGATTGCCGAACGTTGCCTGATTGATGGCATCGAAAGGCGTGCGTTTTTGCGATGAGAGGAATCGTAAAAACGCACGCCTTTCTGCATTTTGTTGCTTTTTATCTGCTTTTACATGCCTTTTCATACGATTCACGCGTCGGCTGGGGAGGTTTCACAGGGATTTTGCCTAACAAAACTCCCAGCTGGCGTTCAGTCGGGTACAATACCGTCGGTATGGGTGCGGCGAGGGACCGCGCCGAGAAACATAGGGAACGATAATCATGTCAGAGTACGCTGAAACCACAGCGAAGGAACAGACGACGGACCAGCGGGCGAGGGAGCTGCCGGAACGCATCGTCATTCCGCCCATCAAGGGCGAGATGGTGCACTTGCGCCCCGCCACCATCGACGACATCGCACGCATGGAGGTCATTGAGGCGTACGTCGGCGCATCCGGCATCACCGGCAAGGACCGCGTGGCCGAACGTGGCGCTGTGAACGCGTGGGTGCGTCGTTCCGTGGCATGGTCCAATGGCGAAAAATCGAACGAATCCGGCGTGGGGGATCCGGAATCTCGTCGTACCATCGCATGGTCCATCGTCACCGAAGCGACCATGACGGCGACGGCGAGCTTGACGCGGCCTCTTCCGACAACGTGATCGGCATGATCTTCCTCATCGACATCGACGGCTGGGCACGTTCCGCCCGCATCCAAGTGGTGCTCGGCAAGGACTACCGCGGCCGCGGCTACTCGCGAGACATCATGCCCCGCGTGATGACGTACGGCTTCGCGCCGGAACCGGCGGGCCTCGGCATGCACCGCATTTGGGTGGCCGTGCCGGAACAGAACACGCGTTCCGTATCCGTCTACCAGTCGCTCGGCTTCGTGCCGTCCGGCCGTTCGCGCGATGCCCTGTGGAACGCGTCGGAGAACCGTTACCAGGACCTCATCGTCATGGACACGCTCGTCGACGAATTCGACCCGATCCGCTCGCTCGACGCGTTCGGCATGCACGTGATCGAAGACAATCCGGGCGTCAAGGAGGCGTTGAGCGCCCGCGAACACTCGATCGCCATCCAACTCAACTCCGTACATAAGGGCGATGCGGACGATGCCGCAGCGGCAGGCCAGAGTGGAGACACGGCGCAGACCTCCGCCGACGAGACGTCTGCCGCGCCATCGCAGGAATCGCAGCCGAACGAAGCGTCCGGAACGGCGAAGACGGACCAGAAGGCCGGCGATGCCGACAACAACTGGCCGTACAGCTCGGATGAGCGCAAAACCTCGAAGGATGCTTGGTGGCGCACGCTTGGACGTGGCCGCAAGCGCGACACGGAAGGCAGACGATGAGCGCCGAGGACCTCGACAACTACGAAACCGACGCCGAGCTGTCCCTATACAAGGAATACCGCGACGTCATCAAACTGTTCACCTACGTTGTGGAGACCGAGCGCCGCTTCTATCTGGCCAACAAGGTCGATTTCAACGTGCGTTCCGCCGGCCAGGACGTCTACTTCGACGTGCGGCTGACCGACGCGTGGGTGTGGGACGTCTACCGTTCCAGCCGTTTCGTCAAGAACGTGCGCATCGTCACGTTCAAGGACGTGAACGTCGAGGAAGTGCAGAAAACCGACATCGACATTCCCGACAGCATGTAGCGGACCTACGGAAAACCAGTCTTCGGCGGAAGCGTACGGCTGGTTTTCCTTCTATCAGGGCGATTGCTGTCGGACTTGGCGGTGATTTTGTGTGTATGCGCACAGGTGCGCTGTGCGTTTCCCTACCTTCGGGTAGAATATCTTCGATTTTGTTTGTAAGGAGACTTCAAAGTGACGCAAAAGCAATCCGTGGTCATCATCGGTGGCGGCCCTGCCGGCCTGACTGCCGCTTGGGAGCTCGTCAAGGACGGTGGCTCCGAACAGTACGACGTGACCGTGCTGGAAGCCACCCGCGAATTCGGCGGCATCTCCCGCACCGTCAAGCATGACGGCAATCGTATGGATATCGGCGGCCACCGCTTCTTCTCGAAGGACGACCGCATCATGGACTGGTGGAAGGACGTTCTGCCGCTGCAGGGCGCACCCAGCTATGATGACAAGAAGCTCCACCGCGAGCATGATATGGAGCCGGGCGGCCCGGATCCGGAAATCGAAGACAAGGTGATGCTCAAGCGCCACCGCGTGTCCCGCATCTACTGGAACCGCCACTTCCTCGACTACCCGATTTCCCTGAGCGCCAACACCCTGAAGGCCATGGGCTTCAAGCTCACCATGGTCGCCGGCTTCAGCTACCTGAAGTCCATGGTGCACAAGCTGCCGGAAACCAACCTGGAGAACTTCTACATCAACCGTTTCGGCCGTAAGCTCTACTCCATGTTCTTCGAAGGCTACACCGAGAAGCTGTGGGGCCGTCACCCGTCCGAAATCTCCGCCGACTGGGGTGCGCAGCGCGTCAAGGGCCTGAGCATCATGGGCGTGCTGAAGAACGCCTTCCAGAAGCTCCTGCCGAAGAAGCGCGACAACTCCGAAGTCGAAACCTCCCTCATCGAGGAATTCTGGTATCCGAAGCTTGGCCCGGGCCAGCTGTGGGAAACCGTCGAATCCAACTGCGAAGCCGCCGGCGTGAAGGTCATCACCGACGCAATGTGGTGGAAATTCGCCAGAAGGACGGCAAGATCGCATCCGTCGTGTACGAGGATTCCGAAGGCAACCGCACCGAAATGGCCGCGGACGACTTCATTTCCTCCATGCCGGTCAAGGACCTTGTCAACGCCGTGGACGCCTCCGACCAGCCGGCTCCGAAGGATATGACCGAAATCGCCAACGGCCTGCCGTACCGCGATTTCGTCACCGTCGGCCTGCTCGTCAAGCACCTGCGCCTGACCAACACCACCGACATTCCGACCCTCGGCAACCCGCCGATTGTGCCGGATTGCTGGATTTACGTGCAGGATCCGGGCTACAAGGTCGGCCGTCTGCAGATCTTCAACAACTGGAGCCCGTACCTGGTCAAGGACGTCGACAACACCGTGTGGATCGGCCTCGAATACTTCTGCGAGGAAGGCGACTCCTTCTGGAACATGACCGACGAGGAAGCCACCAAGTTCGCCATCCAGGAGCTCACCCGCATGCAGGTCATCAACGGCCCGCAGGACGTGCTCGACTCCCACCGCGAACGCGTCAAGAAGGCTTACCCGGCCTACTTCGACACCTACGACCGCATGCCCGAACTCGTCGACTACCTCGACTCCTTCGGCAACCTGTACTGCGTTGGCCGTAACGGACAGCACCGTTACAACAACATGGACCACTCCATGGCCACCGCCATCGAAGCCGTCAAGGACATCAAGAGCGGCGAAACGTCGAAAGACAACGTGTGGTCGGTCAACACTGACAAGTCCTACCACGAAGAAAAGTAGAAAAATAAATAACGCGTGCGCATACGCCCTTTCTCCGGCGCTCGACGTACCTTTGTACGCCTTCGGCCTCAGACGGGCGTCTTCGCACGCGTTATTTATTTTTCGCAGCGTAACTTTGATCAAGCCCATGCTTTTTGGCATGGGCTTTTTCATTGCGATTTTCATTGCGATTGCGCGGTGCGCGGACCGCACGGGCGGACCGCGCGTGCCCGCTTCGCGTTGGTCTGGGTTGCGTTGTATGGTTAGGACAGTTCAAAAACCGCGATGTTTCGCGGCGGACTTTTCATTCGACGGAAATTTTCCGCAATTCTTTTTTACAGCTGTCGCGGGCGCATGCCTGTGGAAGCCAAGGAAAGGCAACTACCAGTGGCAACAAGCCCTAATCTCGATGATATGAAACTGCCCGAGCTCAAGGAGCTCGCCAAGCAGATGGGACTTCGTGGTGTCTCCACCATGCGCAAGACCGAACTGATCGCAACACTTCAAGCCGCCCGTTCCGGCGGCCAGGCTCCGGCCGGCGTCACCGTGCGCGCGCCAAGTCCGCTCCCGCCGCAGACGCTGAGGTCAAATCGGCAAAGGACAAGAAGGCCGATGAAGCCAAGCAGGAGGAACGCCCCGTCCGTGCCAAGCAGGCCAAGTCCGCGGAATCCTCCGAAGTCGCGGATGCCGTGGCAGCGGTGGACGCGTTGAAGCCGAACGATGAAGCGCCGAAGCGTCGTCGCCATCGTGACGCCGAAGCCGGCGCGACCTGCTCGCCGAACTGGGCCTTGACGATGCCGCTCCGAAGCAGGATGACCGCCGTCGCCGTCGTGATGACGACCGTAGGGACGATTTCGAGCCGCGTCGCCGCCGTCGCGTGGCGGACGGGCCGAAGAGCGAAGACGTCGTGCGCGACCTTGATGACATCCTCGCCACGCTGCCGTCGCAGGAAGACGCCGACGATGATAAGCGTCGCGACGAGACCGAAGACAACGAATACCGTCACAGCCGTGGACGCAACGATCGCCGTGGCCGCCGTATGCGTGGCCGTGACCGCGATTACGACGAGCGTGACGAGCGTCGCGGCAGGGGCGATCGCAATGATCGCAACGACCGTAACGATCGCGCCGACCGCATGGACCGCAACGCCGACCGCGACCAGCGCAACGATCGTATGGATCGCGCCGACCGCGACCAGCATCGCGACGAGCCGAAGGAAGACCTCGTGCCGGTCGCCGGCATCGTCGACGTGCTCGACTCCTACGCGTTCGTGCGTACGTCCGGCTACCTGCCGGGACCGAACGACGTGTATGTCTCCATGGGCCAGGTCAAGAAGTACGGCCTGCGCAAGGGCGACGCCGTGCACGGCTCCATCCGCGCCCCGCGTGAAGGCGAACGTCGCAACCAGCGTCAGAAGTTCGTGCCGCTGCAGTCCATCGACTCCATCAACGGCATGAGCGTCGAGGAAGCGCAGCATCGTCCGCAGTTCAGCAAGCTCACCCCGCTGTATCCGCAGGAACGCCTGAAGCAGGAGACCACGCCGAACAAGCTCACCGGCCGCCTCATCGACATCGTGGCGCCGATCGGCAAGGGCCAGCGTGGCTGATCGTGTCCCCGCCGAAGGCCGGCAAGACCATCACCCTGCAGAACATCGCCAACGCGATCGCCACCAACAATCCGGAAGTCCACCTGATGGTCGTCCTCGTGGACGAACGTCCGGAGGAAGTCACCGACATGGAACGCACGGTGCAGGGCGAGGTCATCTCCTCCACCTTCGACCGTCCGGCCTCCGACCACACCACCGTCGCCGAACTGGCCATCGAACGCGCCAAGCGTCTCGTGGAGCTCGGCCAGGACGTGGTGGTGCTGCTCGACTCCATGACCCGTCTGGCCCGCGCCTACAACATCGCCGCGCCGGCCTCCGGCCGCATCCTGTCCGGTGGTGTGGACGCGCAGGCGCTGTACCCGCCGAAGAAGTTCTTCGGCGCCGCCCGCAACATCGAAAACGGCGGCTCCCTGACCATCATCTCCTCCGCGCTGGTGGAAACCGGTTCCAAGATGGACGAGGTGATCTTCGAGGAATTCAAGGGCACCGGCAACATGGAACTGCGCCTGAGCCGTGAGCTCGCCGACAAGCGCCTGTTCCCGGCCATCGACGTGAACGCCTCCGGCACCCGCCGCGAAGAGCTCATCACCTCGCCGCAGGAACTGCCGATTATCTATCGTCTGCGCCGTCTGCTCGGCGGCATGGAGCCCGAGCAGGCATACCAGACGCTGGTGCCGCGCCTCAAGAAGACCGCCACCAACCGCGACTTCCTCGCCGCCATTGTGCAGCAGGCCAACACCGGCAACGCGGTCAACGGCAACTGATCAGACCGCTGAACAATAGTGTAAGGGCTGCACCCTGATTGATACGGGGTGCAGCCCTTGTCGTATCTGATGCAAATACATCAACTATCACATTGCAGTTGTAGTATTGCCTCAACGTTCACATGCACGCTGACGATATATGAGATGAAAGAGGCATCACTGGGTTCGATTGTTTTGGGAGTGGGCAGTGGTGCGGCCATGTTCGGCGATGCGGATGCCAGCCATATCCTCACCGGCGACTATGACATCTGAGATATCTGACTTTGCGCATCGTGCAAAGCCGTAATCGGGAGTATCCTCGAATCTATGAGCGAAACGAGCAGCGACTGGCAAAGGACCACCATCGACTCCGCCCAGGCGGCGGCCCACCCGGAAACCGCACAAGCGGTGGCGCGCATCAAAGCGCTGCGCCAAACCATCGATAACATCGATTCGGCGGTCATCGCATTACTGGCCGAGCGGTTCAAGGCCACCTCGCAGGTCGGCGTGCTCAAAGCCAAACGCCGGATTCGCGCCCGAAGACACCAAGCGTGAGGACTATCAGATCGAACGCCTCCACCGCATCGCCATCGATGCCGGGCTTGATCCGGAAATTGCCGAAATGTACCGTGAATTCGTGGTTACCGAAGCCAAGAAGCGCCACCAGCGCATAGCCGATGCCGGTGGTGACCCGGGCGTACTCGACGTATTCGCCTGATTCGCCCGCAGCGAATGGGCACCTTTCGGATATTCGTCTATAGGGCAAGTTGCTGCAGCGACTACATTAATACGGGAATGGAATGCCCGTAGTGGTCGACTGTATGAATGGGATACGTAGATGAGATGTGGTGCCGCACTGGTCAGTTGCGCATTGTGCGTGGCTTCGATTCTCGGCGGTGCTTGGATGTCTCGTCCGACTCCGGTTGATTACGGTCCGGTGCTCGCTACGGCAAGTGATATGTACGCCGTCACCGATGCCGAAGGGGAGCCGGTCCGTTGGTATGTGGTAGGGAAGGGCGGCGCCGGCAATGGCGCCAGTGCCGATTCCGGCAATAGCGGTTCCACTGATACCGATTCCGCCAATAGTAATTCCGGCACGTCCAAGGTTTCTCGTATCCCCGCTTCCGCCGCCACCCTGCCATGGAAAGTCAGCGTCACCTACTCGCTTGACGGTCCGAACGTCGAGGCAAACGAGGTTGCCGGCGCGTCTGGACTGATCGGCGTGTATATCGATATTAAGCCGCAAACCAAGGAAGCCAACCGTACGATCCCGGTTGTCGCCTTTACCGTGCCTACGCAGGTAGCCGATGATGTTTCCGCTGACAACTCCATTACGGTGACCACGCAAGGTTCCAATACCG
>ENA-OQBJ01000160-OQBJ01000160.1-human-gut-metagenome-genome-assembly--contig:-NODE-160-length-35306-cov-4.893914_pt1 | contig 35306 bp, 43 predicted proteins | sample MGYA00242743_ERZ504545 | MGnify/ENA primary metagenome ERZ504545 (study PRJEB26092, sample SAMD00036252) | human gut metagenome | host: Homo sapiens | study: EMG produced TPA metagenomics assembly of... | reverse complement strand
TGTGTCCAGTAATTCCTACTTTTTTTTATTGTTGTGTCTTTCATATCTATGAATTGCCATGTCTATGCCTCCTCTTCATGCTTTTTATCCAGCAATCCTGCCAGTTTGCTCTGTGTAGACGGATATAAATGAGAATATGTATTCAGCGTTGTTTCCACCTTTTCATGCCCCAACCGTTCTGCAATTTCTAGTGGTGCAACTCCCATATCCACAAGCATACTTGCATGGGAGTGTCGCAAATCGTGAAGTCGAATTTTCTTTACGCCTGATTCTTTTATGCCATTTATCAGATTGTGCTCCATATACGATTTTGTAAAATGGAACAATCTTTCGTTTTTCATAATCCCATACAAATGACTGTAGTATTCCCGAAATTCTTCCACCAGAAAATCCGGCATCGTAATCACTCGGATACTTTTCGGTGTTTTCGGCTGCGTAATCACATCTTTTCCTTTCAATCTTTGATATGATTTATTGATGGAAATCGTCTTTTCTTCCAAATCAACATCGTGATATGTGAGTGCCAACAATTCCCCGATCCTCATACCAGTCCAATACAGTACCAGAAATGCCAGTCGTGCATCTGGTTTATCCTCTACAGTTTCCAGGAATTCATTAAACTCATCCTGCATCCAGAAATCTTTTGGTTCCCCTTTGCTCTTACCGATTGCCCCAGCTTTCCTGCATGGATTACTCTGCAAATTATAATAGCGAACTGCATAATTGAATATTGCCGTCAACTGACAGTTGATTGTTTTCAATAGGTAGGTGAATATTCTTTTCCATTTTTATCCTTATGAGTCAGCAGCTCATTCTGCCATGCCCGGACATCCGCTACCGTAATTTCACTCAGAATCTTCTTCTCAAAGTAAGGTCTGATTTTAAGCTCGATAATATATCGTTTCGTGTTCATGGTATGTTCCCGAAGCCGCACATCCATATCTTTATAATAGATTTCCAGAAAGTTCCCAAACTCAATGTCTACTCCCTGGCTCTGTTGCTGCAGAAAGTCTCTCTCCCACTCCTTGGCTTCCCCTTTTGTACGAAATCCACGTTTCTGCTTTCTCTTACGGTTTCCCTGCCAGTCCTTGTAATAAACCTGTACCTTCCAGTTCTTTCCTTCTTTGTAAACACCCATCTCTAATCGCCTACCTTCATGCCATAAATCTTTTCTGCCAGAAATTTTGTAGAAATTTTTCCAGGCACCACAATGTACCCTGCTTTTTTCAACTCTTCATTGTACCCACGCATTAAGTTGTAGCATATGCCTTAGATACTCCGAGAATCTCACATACATCATCCACATTCATATACATCTTTTCCTGTACTACACCCATGTTACTTGTCCTCCTTCAAATATTGTTCCACATGCTCCAGACCATAAATCTTGTCCTCTACATACCGGGTTGGAATCCGTCCGAGAATCACATAATAATTCTTGCTTGCCAGATCGGCATTCATCTTCTCTACTACCCTGTACGCAAAAGAAACTGACAAACCAAAGAGTTCTGCGATATCCTCTACTGATAAATACATCTTTCTCTTACGCATGAAACCATTCCTTTCCTTCTTCCTGTGGAATCTCACAGGTATCTTCTACCCCATAGAAACGCTTTACAAAATATTTTGTCGGAACCTTTCCTCTGAGTGTCAGATATCCCTGATCTTCCAGCTCCTTGTTCAGATTTCCAATGATCTCATAGGCAGATGTCGGCTTTACCTCCAGAAGTTCACATACATCAGCCGCTTTTAAAAACAATTTGTTCTGCATAATCAGTACCTCCTGTATCTTGAATATTTATCTTTTCATATACTCCGTACTGACAGCTACAAAACCGGACATACTTTTTCGGATTTTTGCAAGCAATTTTATTTTTGCTGTTACCTTTGTGATAATGCGGGAGAATGGAGTTCACAGTCTTTGAAAAAAGGTAATAAAAAAACAGCCTGCTCTGACGGAAAATACTTCCATCAAACAAACTGTTCTTTATATTTTGCTAATTATATTCTTCTGAATCAAGACGATTTCACGAAAATTTCTGGATATTCTGGAATATGAGCAAGAGAAAAAATAAATATTTTAACTCCATTTGCACTCCATTCAGCTATCCAGACACCCCGCAAAGCCTTTATTTACGGGCTTTTTCGCAATTTCGTCCGCTATTCAAACTCAATCGTTCCAGGCGGTTTACTAGTCAGATCATAGAATACTCTGTTAACTCCCTTAACCTCATTAATAATCCTGCTCATCACCTTATTCAGTACATCATAAGGGATCTCAGCAGCCTCGGCTGTCATGAAGTCTACAGTTGTCACCGCTCTTAAAGCTACCGCATAGTCGTATGTTCTCTCATCACCCATAACGCCGACACTTCTCATATTTGTCAGTGCTGCGAAGTACTGGTTGATGTTCTTATCAAGACCTGCGTTAGCAATCTCTTCTCTATAGATAGCATCTGCATCCTGAACGATCTTAACTTTTTCTTCTGTGACTTCACCGATGATACGGATTCCAAGTCCAGGTCCAGGGAATGGCTGACGGAATACCAGTCTCTCCGGAATTCCAAGCTCTAATCCTGCCTTACGTACTTCGTCTTTGAACAGATCACGAAGAGGCTCAATGATATCTTTAAAATCTACATGCTCCGGAAGTCCACCTACATTGTGGTGTGACTTGATCACTCCGGATTCTCCACCGAGTCCGCTTTCTACAACGTCCGGATAAATGGTTCCCTGTGCGAGGAAGTCTACAGCACCGATCTTCTTGGCTTCTTCTTCGAAGATACGGATGAATTCTTCACCGATGATCTTACGTTTTGCTTCTGGTTCTGTTACTCCGGCTAATTTATCGTAATATCTCTGCTGCGCATTTACACGGATAAAGTTCAGGTCGAACTGTCCATTTGGTCCGAATACACCTTCTACTTCATCACCTTCATCTTTACGGAGAAGACCATGATCGACAAATACACATGTCAACTGCTTTCCGATAGCTCTGGATAACAATCCTGCTGCCACTGAAGAATCTACTCCGCCTGACAGTGCAAGAAGTACTCTTCCGTCGCCGACTTTTTCGCGGATCTCCCGGATTGTATTCTCTACGAATGCATCCATCTTCCAGTCGCCTGCACATCCGCAGACACCTAATACGAAGTTCGATAACATCTTAGTTCCTTCTGCTGTGTGAAGTACTTCCGGATGATACTGAATCGCATATAATCCAGCTTCTGTATTCTCAGCTGCTGCGACCGGGCAGTCTGCTGTGTGTGCTGTGATCTCGAATCCAGGTGCAACCTGTGAGATATAGTCAAAATGACTCATCCAGCAGATGGTCTTCTCAGATACACCTTCGAAAATCTTGGAATCTTTCTTATCTACCAGCACTTCTGTCTTACCATACTCACGTACCGGAGCGGATTCTACCTTTCCTCCAAGTACATGCATCATAAGCTGTGCACCGTAACATAATCCAAGAACCGGGATACCAAGTTCGAACAATTCTTTTTTATATGTCGGGGAATCTGCTTCATAACAGCTGTTTGGTCCGCCTGTCAGGATGATTCCCTTAGGATTCATAGCTTTGATCTTCTCAATATCTGTCTTATATGAGTAGATCTCGCAATATACATTGCATTCTCTGACACGTCTTGCTACCAGCTGATTGTACTGTCCACCAAAGTCAATGACAATTACTAATTCTTTTTTCACAAGAACTTCCTCCTATTTGTTTTCTATATGGCTAACCTTTATTATAAAATAGAAGTCCCGTTTTTACAAGGGACTTCTATCTTTTCTCCGATAAACCAGACTTTTTCTATCATAACTAGCAACTATCTGCTGACAAACGTTTTCTATCCTATACAATCGCATTTTTCTTCCAACTTCCTTTGAAATACCGGATCACAAAACACATTGCCCGGAATACCCAGTCGATCACCATCGCAACCCAGATACCGAATACACCCATTCCCATATATTTTCCAAGCACGTAACTGAATCCGATTCGGAAGATCCACATGGATATGCTCGAAATGTACATACATGCCTTCGCATCACCCGCTGCACGGAACGTCGCAGGCAGGCTGAACGCAACCGGCCAGATAAATATCGCACCGATTCCGTGGAAATGTATGATATCCGCCGTCGTCTTTGCTGTAAGATCGGACAGGTTATATGCCTTTAATATAAATGGCAATAAGGAGAATATAAATAATACCATCGCAGTCATACTGACATAAGTAATGAGCATTAATTTCTTATTATAATACTTCGCCTGTTCATAATCGCCCGCACCCACACATCTGGAAATAACCGGTGTGATTGCCAGCGTAATTGCCATTCCCGGAAGGATCTGGAACAATGCGATTGCATTTGACACCGCATTTGCCGCAATCGCATAGGTTCCGAATGTCGATACCAGGCTGAGCACGATAATCTTTCCAAGCTGGAACATGCTGTTCTCCAGGCCATTCGGCACACCGATACTTAGAATCTTCTTAACCATTTCCCAGTTAATTCGGTAACGCCAGGTCCGTTCTATGTGAAGCGTCCGTTTCTCATCACACAATAGCACAATTATAATAATCGCCGCCGTCATCCTTGACACCAGTGTCGGAATCGCAACCCCTTCCGTTCCACGGTGAAAACCATAGATCAAGATCGCATTTCCTCCTATATTAATAACGTTCATGATGATCGATATTTGCATTGTTACCTTCGAATTGCCCATTGTACGGAAGATCGCCGCTCCTCCGTTATACAGTGCCATGAATGGAATCGATGCCGCCACGATCAGCAGGTAAATGTCTGCATGATGCATCACATCCTGGTCAATTTTTCCAAATACTGTATGTAAAATAAAGGATTTTCCCAGATATACAAGCACTGTAATGCCGATTGCGCAGATCGTGATAAACCATACCATCTGCGTTGCCGACTTACAGGCTTCTTCCCGTCTGTCCTGTCCCAGGAACTGCCCCGCAACGACTGCTCCTCCCGTAGCCAGTGCTGAAAATGCATTGATCAACAGCACCATAATCTGATCTACCAACGATACTCCCGACACCGCCGCCTCGCCGACGCTTGCGATCATGATGGAATCCGCCATTCCAACCAGTACCGCCAGAAGCTGCTCGACCACTAACGGCAGGATCAATGCCAACAGTGCTTTATTATCAAAGAAATATGCCTGTCGTTTTTCTTTTTTGCTTTTTCCCATTTTCCTCTCCCGTAATATTTATATATCTACAGTACCTGCCACCGGCAGCTTCTTCCGAATGCATAACAATACAGAAATCCTGCCACTGGCGGCTTTTCTTGCATACTTTGGTATACAAAAAAGTCCCCCAACGTATACTCTTATTATACGCTGAGGATTCTTCTCACACAATATCCCATCCCCGCAGAAATTTTTACTAAAATTTTCACTAAAAATTCCCACGGTATCTTTTTTATCAGACTGCAGACTCTTTATTGTCCGTCCTTTTCAACATAACTGCAACCCTACGCAGCTACGAATTTATCCAGCTCTTTCCAGAGATCATCGCATTCTTCATCATATACTTTCAGCTCAATCTTCTGGTCAAATCCAAGATTCATAAGACCTAACAGGGACTTTGCATCTACAATATATCTACCCCGTTTCATATCCATATCAAAAGGATATTTTTCTACGATCTTTACAAAATCTATCACATCACCCGGATTCGAAAAAATAACTTTTTTCGTACTCATTATTGGTCCCTCCTTTTTTCTTATCGGAACCATATTAACACTCTCATGCATTTCCACAAGGGGGAAATATTTAAAAAAGGATGACTTTTTTTGACTGAAAATGCATTTTTTTAATGTTTTTCACTATCTAACCGTTCTTTTTCCGGTATTCAAGTGGCAACATTCCAGTCTCTTCCTTGAACACGCGGCTCATGTATTTCGGATCGGTATAACCTGCCAGTTCCGCAATTTTAGTCAGCTTCCAGTTCGTTGCCGTCAGAAGTTCTTTTACACGTTCAATCCGGTACCCACGGATCGTCTCTGTAAATGTCCGTCCCGTCTCTTTTCGAAACTGAGTGCTCAGATATTCTTCCGTCACATGTAGCTTTTCTGCAATCTCTTCCAATGTAATACCCTGATCATAATATTCTCGGATATTCTCCAGTGCCTTTTGAATCAGAAGACTCATATCGTTTTCCGCTTCGTCTTTGCTCGTCAGATATTCAAAAAAGTATCCACTTTTTCTTCCACATCTGTCCATCCATTTGCCCTGGAAATCCGCTGAAGAAATGTCTGTCCTTTTCTCTGTGCCTGTACCGCCCCGGTTTCCGCTGCCATCTGGATCAGAACCAGTGCAATACGGATACAGCCTCCTTGGCCTCCTGCGGGGTACATGGAAGTTCCCTGCAATAATCCCAGTATCTGGAAAATATTTTTTTCAATCGTTTCGCATCTTTATTCAGTAATGCTTCCTTGGCTTCTTTTTCAAGGTTCACCGGATATTTATATGGATATAATGCAATTTTCTGTATTTTTTCTTTACAGATCAATGTTCCCTTTTTCAATATCAGATTCCATTCTGCCGCATGATCTAGTTCTCTGACCGCTTCGTACATATTGCCGAATCCGTTGCTGACCGCCCATGTACAGATCACCCTTCCGCGCACCGTATTGCAGATCATCGGAACAATCGTCTGTTCCAGATACTGATAGGTCTCATGTTCATTTCCCATATGATAAAAAAGGACCACAAAACTCTGACGTCCGTACATCTCGATGGTATAGGCACAGAAATCCTGTTGCTGATTGAAGATTTCCAATTCTTTCAGCATCTGCAGCACTTGTTCTTTATATTTCTCATAATTAGAACTCATGCCGATACCAAGAACACCAATCCGTTCCTCCGGTGCAATCCCGTATCCTTCCTTTATAAGGTCTCCTATCTGCTGATCATCTTTGATCTTCCCAGCCATCGCATTCAGGAAAATGTATTCCAGATTCAGAATGTGTTTCCACTTTTTCTCGCTTTCCAGCTCTCTTCTCAGCCTTCCCAGTACATTACGCACCTCGTAGACTTTCAACGGTTTGACCAGAAAATCTACAGCACCAAGCTCCATCGCGCGTTTCGCATAAAGGAATTCCGGGCAGGAACTTGTAACCACAATTTTGCAGGATATCCCTCTTCTCTGCAATGCCTCAATCATCTCGAATCCATCCACCTCCGGCATCCGGACATCCGTAAATATCACATCCGGTGTGAGATTATCCCGTATCAGTTTTTCGGTCAGCGCAAGACCTTCTGCCCCGTTGGACGCACTCCCCACGATCTCTATATCCGACTCTTCCTGTTCCAGACATTGTAACAGTTCGTTCTTATATAATTCATTATCTTCTATGACAATTATTCTCACGTGGAATACCTCCTTCCAGATTATATCTTACTCTATCCCAGATGATACGCATCCAGTGTCTTCGCCAGATATCTGACTGTCTTATCCACCGCCTCGTCTACCGTCGGCTTGTCCCTGTCACTTCGCATGATTGCAAGCATTCCCCGATAGATCAGCACACTCATTTCATTCAGTTCTTTGATCTCCTGCTCAGATATCTCATAATTTCTTTCTCTGATCACATCTCTTAGCAGATCTTCGTTGCGTTTGAAGAAATCTCCTTCTTTCAAAAATCCTTCGTAATCTTCTGTCTTTTCTTCCTTTTCATTTGGATAAATCTCATAATATCTCCGGAAAACCTCATTCAGGTTCTGTGTCCCTTCCGGACTGAAGAATAAGAAGTTATAGATTCTCGGTCTCTGGAACGAATGTCTGCAAAAGCAGCGCCACTGTCCCAGATACCACTCCTGAAAATCCTTTCCCTCGGCCTTGTGTATCAACGTTTCCTGCATATATTCATCCAGACATTTTACACTTGCAAATAATTCCAGTTCATCCAGATTAGAGAAATAATGATACAGCGTTGCACTGTTGTATTTTGCCTGTTCTGCAACCTTCCTGATCGTCAGATTCTCAATTCCTTCTTTTTCCATTAATTCAATTGTCGCATTGATGAAATACGACATAATCCTTTTTCTCTTTTCCTGTCTGTTTCCTCCAACTGTTGCCACAGTCTGCTGTCCTCCTTCATTCTCTTCCTTAATTTTAACTTTTTGCAATTTTTAACAACATTTCATACATCCGATTTATTTATCTCTTCTATTAATATATCCATTTTTATATTAGCATTTCAATAAAAATTTTTCAATTCATAATAATTATGCATAATTTATTTTTATTATACACTATCATTTTATCTTATATGCACAATTTGTAAACAATGATTGACTTCCATTTAATTATATAGTATCTTATTACTATGCGTTTTATATAAGCTGGGAAACTTGGATAAAATACGTGTATAAAATATTGGAGGTTTTTTATGGGAAACAAAAGAACAAAAAAATCCATCAGTCTTGAAGGATTCGTCTTTCTGGCAATCTTTTTAGGAATTTTCGGTGGTATGGGTATGAAAATGGGCGGTGTCAATATGCTGAACACATTGATGAACACCGGCTACCAGCTGCTTCTTGAGACAGTCTTCTATATTATGGCAATCGCGGTTCTTGCCGGAGCTATTTCAGGACTGTTCTCAGAATTCGGTGTCATTTCGATGGTGAATAAATTACTGTCACCGCTGATGAAGCCACTTTATAATCTGCCGGGTGCCGCAGCACTCGGTGTAATCACTACTTATCTGTCCGACAATCCGGCAATCCTGGGACTTGCTGAAGATAAGAATTTCCGTAAATATTTCAAGAAATTCCAGCTTCCGGCTTTAACGAACCTTGGAACATCTTTCGGAATGGGACTGATTGTAAGTACATTCATGATCGGTCTGAAGTTAAAAGGTGGACACGCCGGAACTGCTGTACTGGTCGGTAACTTTTCCGCTATAATCGGCAGTATCATCAGTGTCCGCATCATGCTTCATTTCACCAAGAAAGAATATGGAACCGAAGAATACTGCGTACAGTTCGAAGAACATGAAGACATGGATGCCATCATGAATACCCGCGAGATCCGTGACGGAGGCATCGGCGGACGTGCCATCGAGGCACTTCTTGAGGGTGGTAAAAACGGTGTGGATGTCGGCCTTGCCATCATCCCGGGCGTTATCACTATCTGTACACTGGTCATGATGCTGACCAACGGCGCATCTGCAGACGGAACTTACACCGGTGCCGCTTATGAAGGAATCGCTTTCCTTCCATGGCTTGGAAAGAAGCTTGAATTCATCTTATCACCGCTTTTTGGATTCACAGATGCATCCGGAATCTCCGTTCCGATCACGGCACTCGGTGCTGCCGGTGCCGCAATCGGACTGGTACCGCACATGGCAGAAGCCGGAACCGTCCTCGCCAATGACGTAGCCGTATTCACTGCAATGTGCATGTGCTGGAGCGGATACCTCAGCACACATGTGGCTATGATGTCTTCACTTAAAGTGAACAAGCTGACCGGAAAGGCAATTTTAAGCCACACGATCGGTGGACTCTGCGCCGGGGTCGCCGCCAACTGGATCTTTAAACTGGTGATGTTGTTCTTGTGATTATGAAGGCTGTGTTTTTACAATTCGAGACATCATAATTCTTGGAAATAATTAGTTGTATAAAAACTCCGCAAGGATATTCGAATGAATCGTCTATATATGATGCTTCTCCAGAATATCTGTGCGGAGTTTTTTGTTCTGTTGTTATTTTTTATCCCATGAAATCGACTCGTTGATGTCCAAAATTATAAGAGCTTTTTGTTCTGTTACTCTCTTTATCCTGCGTGCCGATGCTGGTGAAGATATTTCTCCCGGGTGGCAAGTCCGCCGCGGATGTGGCGTTCCTGTTTATTCACGTCAAGAACTTTGCGGACGCTCTGCGCCAGGGTCGGGTTGATCTGCTCTAAGCGGTCGGTGCAGTCTTTATGTATCGTACTCTTACTAACCCCAAATTCCTTCGCGGTCTGACGCACAGTGGCTTTATGTTCGATGATATAATATGCAATTTCTACTGCCCTCTCCTCAATGTAATCTTTCATAAAAATAACCCCTGCATAAATTGTTTTTTACAATCTATGCAAGGGCATTTTGATGTATGTCTGCATTTTCCTTTTGAACGTAGGGGCTCACCTGCAAAAAAGTCACATTCCCCGTCCCCATGACACAATTCCGATTCCTATCAAGATTACACCTCCCAGAACATCTGCCTTTCCTGACAGCTTTGTTCCCAGAGTCTTACCGAGCACAACCCTGTCTCACATATCACAAACGTTACCACTGCCACGATCAGTGAACAGACTACAGCCATAACCAAATCATACCCGGCAGTGGTAAATCCTACCGACAACGCATCAATCGATGTTGCAATCCCCTGCATCATAAGCACGGCAAAACTTAATCTTTTCACTTCTTCCTTTTCCTCTTCACTCTGCATAGATTCTTTGATCATGCTTCCTCCGATATACAAAAGCAAAATCAATGCGATCCACGGAATGAACTTCTGAAACTGTCCAAAGACCTGTACGATCGTATGCACACATATCCATCCTATCATAGGCATCAGGAACTGAAAGAATGCATATACTCCCGCAATATAAGCCATTCTTGATTTCTTCATATTTTTTTCATTCATTCCATTTGCCAGCGAGACAGAAAATGCATCCATTGCCAGTCCCACTCCAAGTAAGACACTGTTCATAAAGAATAAAAAATTCCACTCCATTATCATTTCCTCCAAAATTAAGTTCAAACGCATGACAACAAAAAAACCAGATACAGCAGCTGCCTGCCATACCTGGTCTATACTTTCTTTATAGGATAGAGAGAGTCCACGCATAGATATTACAGCTACACATGAGTCTCACAAATTAAAACAAGCCAGATCCATCGATCAGTATGTTGACTTGTTGCGTTATACGCCTGTTACTCCCCCATCGGTCATTTATCATCTAAAAGAAAATATCATAATTAATAAATTTTGTCAATAAGCAATCATTTATTCCTTTTTCTGTGGTATGCTTTACACAGAGATTTTCCCCGGAACAACTCTGAAAAGAACCAATAAAGGAGTCACAACAATGCCTCACTACTACATGTTTCACAAACCTTTCGGCTGTGTCACTGCCAGACGCGACGACCGCTATCCGACGGTTATGGACTATTTTAAGGAATTACATAATGACAGGCTTTCTCCGGTCGGACGCCTTGACCGTGAGACGACCGGACTTCTTCTGATCACAGATGACGGTATCTTCAACCAGAAGCTCACTCATCCTTCCTATCACAAAGAGAAAGCTTATGAATTCACCCTTCTTGGTGATCTGACACCGGAACTGGTACATAAGCTGGAAACAGGTGTCATTCTGAAGGGCGCCGATACCCTGACTGCCCCGGCAAAAATTACCGTAACCGGACATGCAGTAATGTCCGATATTCTTTCCACACTGCCGGAAGAAATCCAGAAAGATATCCACAAAAACCGTCCGGATCACCCCATCACCTATGGGATAATTACCATTTCCGAAGGGAAGAAACGACAGATCCGGCGCATGATGAAGTCTGTTCACTGCTGTGTGATCGAATTAAAACGTATTTCCATCGGAGACATTGTACTTGATAAAGCGCTTTGTCCCGGAGAGTGGAAAGAAATATTTCCTCACACCTAACAATACAGAGAACCTGCCACTTGCCAAACCATCCGTAAGGAACTGCCAGTGGCAGTTCCTGTAGGTGGCAGCTTTTCTTGCATACTTTGGTATACAAAAATGCTCCGGAAATCTGTCACCTGACAAAATTCCCGGAGCATTTTTATTTTTATTCTTACTCTATTCTGTTTCTATCCACCTTAGTTACCTGAGCTTGATGAACTGCTTGAACTTGACGAACTGCTTGAACTTGACGAACTGCTTGAGCTTGATGAGCTGCTTGAGCTTGACTCAACCTGAATGCACTGATTAGCCAGCCATTCTTTTACAAGATCATTCAGCGCAATCTCTTTCAGATCTGACTTTGATGCAGCTTTCTTTAAAGCTTTTACACTGTCGTATCCATACTCTTTTGCAATCTTCTTAAGCTCTGTCTTATAAGTTGCATCATCTAACTTAATGTTCTCTTTATCTGCAATTGCCTTTGTTACCAATGTCTGCTTTACACTGGATTTTGCAGCCTTTGTTACCTGTTTTTCGAACTTTTCAACAGTTGTTCCCATCTGCTGCTTGATCAGATCATCATATGACATGTTATAAGCTTTTGCAACAGACTTGTACTGAGAGATCAGAGAATCCTCAATCTTCTTTACATCTTTCTCCGGATATTTCTTAACTTTTGTATTATCAAGAACCTTCTGCCATGCTGCCTGCTGCAAAGTATCATTGTATGTCTTTTCGTTATCTTCCTCGAGAGACTTCTTCACTTCTTCTTTGTACTCTTTTACTGTCTTTGATTTCTTAGATACTTTCTTTACCAGTTTGTCTGTAAGCTTTGGTGTATTCTTTTTGGAAATGGATTTTACAGTAATTGTAAATGTTACATCTTTGCCTGCAAGATCAGAACTTCCATAATTCTCCGGGAACTTTCCGTTCCAGTCAAATGTATCACCGATCTTGTGTCCGATAATACTGTCTTCAAATCCTTCGATGAAAGAATTAGAACCGATCTCCAGTGGATAATCTGTAGAAGATCCACCGTCAAATGCTTCGCCATTCATCTTTCCAACGAAATCAATCGTTGCTGTATCGCCTTTTTTTACTGCACGGTCTGTCACTTCTTTTGTTGTTGCATTTTCATCCAGTACTGACTGAATCTGTGTATTCACATCATCATCCGTTACTTCGCTCGGTTTGTCAACTTTATCTACTTCAACACCTTTGTAGACTGAAATCTTAATGTTGTCATTTTCAAGACCTTTCGTCGACTGACAACCAGTCATCAAAAGAGAGACTGCCATAACACCTGTTAATAACATTGCCACTTTCTTTTTCATATCGCACCTCATTTTATCATTCATTCTAAGGTGGGAACTTTATCCCATCTGCTTTCCGAAGTATACGCTAACGCATACCCCTCTGTTATATCACATTTTGAAAAACTTTCATAGCATTTTCACATATATTTCACTCTTTTATCAAAATTTTTGTTTTGAAATCACCTACTTTTCCTGTATACTTCTTGCACTCCTACCGAAACAATGTTAGAATACTTGTTATGGAATATAGAATATAGGAGGTTCATTGTGAAGACATTTACAATTGTATTATTGGTAATCCTTGTGATTTTGATCGTTGCATGTGTTGCATTATATTTTGTTGGTAAAAAAGCAGAAAAGAAACAGGCAGATCAGCAGGCACAGCTTGATGCAGTTGCACAGACTGTTTCCATCCTGGTTATCGATAAAGGTCGTATGAAATTAAAAGATGCCGGCTTGCCGGATATCGTACTCGAGAATACACCAAAGTATCTTCGCCGTTCAAAAGTACCGGTTGTAAAAGCCAAAGTCGGACCGAAGATCATGACACTTATGTGTGATGCGCAGGTTTATCCTTTGATTCCTGTTAAAAAGGAAGTCAAAGCTACGATCAGTGGTATTTACATCACAGCTGTTAAAGGTGTAAGAGGTCCTCTGGATGTACCGGAGAAGAAAAAGGGATTTTTCGCAAGATTAAGAAACAAATAAGAGTAAAGAGTACTTAAAAACAGCATTGGAACTTATCGTTCCAGTGCTGTTATTTTTATGTCTATATTGCAATCGGCAACAGGATCTCCGTTGATGTCCAGTGCATAATTCACATGCACCGTGATCTTTTCATCCTGTTCTTCGAACTGGATATCCTTGGTAAAGACTCCAATCATCATCTCACCGTATGGTGTCTCATACTGTGTCATATTGATCTTATCTTTCTCGAATACCATGTGGGTATTCGTAATTCCGCTCTTGATGATCTCGACCTTCTGGTCATCCAGGATCCTTACTTTATTCTTGATGGTTCCCGGGATTCCTTCCACCAGTTCATCATAGATCACATAGTGCTTTCCATTTTTCTCATAATAGCTCGCAGGTACGATTACCTCGATTGGTTCACTTCCCGGCTCATCGCCTGTGCTTCAATCCCGGTCACATCCTGATGCAGACCGGATATACTTAATAATACGTCTTTTGTCATATATTCTCCTAATAATCTTCAATATCAATTGCCTGTGTCTTATCTACATCGTACGGCAGGATTGAATTGGCGAATTTCTTAAACTTCTCTGCCGCATCACTGACATAAAAATCATATGCTGCCGGTTCTCCCGATGTATTAGCAATTTTCTGCTCTTCCAGTATCTTCTTCAGATCCATCGCCGTCTCGTACGCCGGATTTACAATATGTACTTTTTCTCCAAAATATGCCATGATCCTTGATCTGAGAAGCGGATAGTGGGTACATCCCAGGATCAGTGTATCGATCTCTGACTTTCTCATATCTGACAGATAGATATTGATCACTTCTTCTGTGATTTTATGCTTTGCAAATCCCTCTTCTACCAACGGTACGAATAACGGACATGGCTTTCCGATGACTTCTGCCTCCGGCATAAGTTTCCGGATTTCTTTAGTATAGGTCTCGCTCTTGATCGTTGCTTCTGTACCAAGTACACCAATCTGACAATTCCTGGTCTCTCTTACGGCAGCTCTTGCTCCCGGTACGATCACTCCGATGATCGGAATGTCGAACTCTTGCTGCACTGTCTCAAGCGCAGCGCACTGGCCGTATTACATGCGATCACGATCGCCTTTACATTCTTTGTCTTTAAAAAACGGATGATCTGTCTGGAAAAACGGATAATGTTATTCTTTGACTTACTTCCGTATGGAACTCTTGCTGTATCCCCAAAATATACTACATTTTCATTCGGCAGCTGACGCATAATCTCTCTTGTGACGGTTAAGCCGCCCACACCTGAATCAAACACACCGATTGCTGCAGTGTTCCTGTTTTTATTTTCCACGATATTAAATCTCCTTTTATGAATACTCCACCATATTTTACTATTGTACCGTCTTGGACGTGCATTTTCAAGAGATTTTATGTCGAAACCTCCCTTGTATACTTTGCTATAAAAAAGTTACCTGCCATAAAACAGATAACTTTTTATTCTTTATTCCGGTTTTAATTACAGAGCCAGCTCTTTTGCAATCTCATACTGGTAAGCAGGAATTCCTTTTGTCATTCCAAGTGCTTCATCAATATCGAAGTCTACATACTCACCATGTTTGTAACCTACAACACGGTTTGTCTTTCCTTCAAGCAGAAGATCTACGGCTTTTGCTCCCATGATAGAAGCGTATACTCTGTCTTTACATGTCGGGCTTCCACCACGCTGCATGTGTCCGAGAATCGTTGCTCTCGTCTCCATACCGGTTGCTTCTTCAATTCTCTTAGCCATGTTTATAGAATCTCCAACACCCTCTGCATTGATGATGATGTAGTTCTTCTTTCCACGTTTTCTTGATTCCTGAATATCAGCAATGATCTTATCTTCGTCATAATCATGCTCTTCAGGCATCAGGATCTTCTCAGCTCCGTTAGCAATACCGCACCACAGTGCAAGGTATCCTGCATCTCTACCCATAACCTCGATGATAGAGCATCTCTCATGAGAAGTTGATGTATCACGTACTTTGTCAATAGCCTGCATAGCTGTATTAACGGCTGTATCGAATCCGATTGTATATTCCGTACAGGCAATATCCAGATCGATCGTTCCCGGAAGTCCGATTGTATTGATTCCGAAGTTAGCAAGTTTCTGAGCTCCGGCAAATGATCCGTCACCACCGATGACTACCAGACCATCAATACCATATTTTTTGCAGATAGCTGCTGCTTTCTGCTGACCTTCCTCTGTACGCATCTCTGCACAACGGGCTGTCTGAAGAATTGTACCTCCGCGCTCAATTGTATCGGATACGTCTCTGGCTGACAGATCGATAATTTCCTCGTTTAAAAGTCCCTGATATCCTCTTCTGATGCCTCTTACCTTCAGTCCTTTACCAAGTGCTGTACGAACAACGGCACGGATTGCTGCGTTCATTCCAGGGGCATCTCCACCACTTGTCAATACACCTATTGTACGAATTACTTTTTTGTCTGCCATGATTCATTCCTCCATTGTATTAGTTTGTTCCAATTATCTTCTAACCATTATCATTTCTCTCCGATGATATTGTACATGAATTAGTGCACGCTTTCAATGGGTTTTTCTATAACTTTTACACAACTTTCACCCAGATAATTCGTCAATCTGCTCAACAATACCTCATCTGCGGTCACATTCCAGCCCTTTGCCAGGCGTTTTACCGCTTTTTCCTTCCTGCAATAGATGATAACTTCATCCATCCCTTCAGATACTTTCAGAATGTCCTGAAGCATTCCTTCCTGCTGAAGATAAGTCGCTTTATCCGGATATTGAAGCCATAGTTCCTTCTTCGTCTGTTCAAACGGGATCACCTGCTCACAGATCAGTTTACTTGGTGCATCATCTTCTTCGGATACCCTTCCCTTTATAAATACTTTGGCTTCTTCATTCAGATACATCTGATTTTTTTCAAAATCTCTCGGGAAGATCACAACTTCGACTGATCCCACCAGATCTTCCAGTGTAATAAATGCCATAACTTTATTGGTCTTGGTATATTTGATCGTCTTATTGGTGATCATGCCGCCGACGATCTCTTTTGCACCGTCATGTACCTTTGTCCTTCCCGTCTCATCATCTATCTGGAAATCTAATGTCGTTCTGGAAATGTTCTTCTTCCATTTTTCCCCATAATCCTCCAGCGGGTGACCGCTTAAGTACACACCCAGCACTTCTTTTTCAAATGCAAGCTTTGTCTCTTTCTCGTACTCTCCTACATCCGGAAGTGGAATGTCGAATTCCGATTTCTGGTCATCACTTACGATGTCAAATAATGAAAGCTGTCCGGTCATGGAGTATTTCCGCTCACGGTTCACCTGATCCAGGATCTGTACATAAACTACCATAAACTGCTTTCTTGTACCACCCAGACTGTCAAATGCTCCGGATTTGATAAAGCTTTCGATCGTACGCTTATTGACTTCTTTTCCCGACAGACGTTCGATAAAGTCTTTCAGGTTGCTGAATTCTCCTCCATTTTTTCGTTCCTGGATAATCGACTCGATCACTGGCTTTCCGATACTCTTGATCGCCGCCAGACCATAACGGATATTGCCGCCGTCAACGGAGAAGCTTCCTTCTCCTTTATTAATATCCGGTGGAAGGATCTTAATTCCCATCTGTCTGCAACTGTAAATGTACTCTGATACTTTTCCCGGATTGTCGATCACGGAAGTCATAAGTGCTGCCATGAATTCCACCGGATAGTAATATTTTAACCAGGCAGTCTGATATGATACCACCGCATAGGCTGCCGCATGTGATTTGTTAAATGCATATTTGGCAAAATCGATCATTTCATCATAAATCTTATTCGCCGTCTTCTCGTCGATTCCGTTGGCGATACAGCCCGGCACGCCTTCGTCCGGATTACCATATACAAAATTCTGGCGCTCTTTCTGCATGACATCGCCCTTTTTCTTCGACATCGCTCTTCGCAGAAGATCGCTTCGTCCAAGCGTATATCCAGCCAGATCACGCACGATCTGCATAACCTGTTCCTGATATACGATACATCCATAAGTCGGTGCCAGGATCGGCTCTAACTGCGGGCAGTCATAAGTGATGCTATCCGGATTGTTCTTTCCCTTGATGTACTGCGGGATGAAATCCATCGGTCCCGGACGGTATAAGGAGATACCGGCAATGATATCCTCCAGATTCTGCGGTTTCAGTTCCTTCATGAAGTTCTTCATTCCGGCACTTTCAAGCTGGAATACGCCATCGGTCTTTCCTGTTCCGATAGACGCCAGAACTGCTTTATCATCATAATCGATTTTATTAATGTCTATTGTCTTACCGCTGCTGATGCTTGCCAGACGCTCTGCATCCTGTATAACAGTCAGGGTACGCAGACCCAGGAAATCCATTTTCAGAAGCCCCAGTTCTTCCAGTGTTGTCATCGTAAACTGTGTCGTCACTGAGCCGTCCGATCCAAGAGACAATGGCACGAATTCTTCAATCGCACGCTGACCGATCACAACTCCCGCTGCATGCATGGATGTATGTCTCGGAAGACCTTCCAGTCTTCTCGACATATCGATCAGTTCCTTAACCTGTTCATCTTCCTGATACAGTTTCTTGAATTCCGGATTCATCTTCAGTGCCTTATCAAGCGTAATATTCAGCTCTGTCGGCACCATCTTTGCAATGCTGTCTACAAATGCATACGGAAGGTCCATGACACGTCCTACGTCACGGATGACTCCACGTGCTGCCATCGTACCGAAAGTTACGATCTGTACTACCCGTCTGCGCCGTATTTTCTTCCTACATAATCAATGACTTCCTGGCGTCTCTCAAAGCAGAAGTCCACGTCGATATCGGGCATGGATACACGTTCCGGATTCAGGAAACGTTCGAACAGAAGCTGATATTTGATCGGGTCGATACTTGTAATTCCCAGACAGTACGATACGATACTTCCGGCCGCCGAACCTCGCCCCGGTCCGACCTTGATCCCCTGTGTTCTTGCATAATTAATGAAATCCCACACGATCAGGAAGTAATCTACATATCCCATGGATTTGATGACCGACAATTCGTATTCCAGACGTTCTTTCAACGAATCATCCCCGTCCGGATACCGTTCTTTCAATCCGTCAAAACAAAGTTTATTCAGATATTCCCAGGAAGTATATCCTTCCGGCACATCATATTTCGGCAGTTTGGTGACACCGAATTCAATCTCTACATTACAGCGGTCTGCAATCTTCTGCGTGTTCTCCAACGCTGCAGTGCATATGGAAATAACTGCTTCATCTCTTCTTCGGACTTAATATAATACTGGCCGCCTTCGTAGCGCATACGATCTTCATCTGCCAGCTTTTTACCCGTCTGGATGCATAACAGAATGTCATGCGGTTTTACGTCTTCTGCGTAAGTATAATGCACGTCATTCGTCGCAACCAGTTCGATCCCTGTCTCCTGTGACATACGAAGCAGTGACTGGTTCACGATCTGCTGTTCCTGCATTCCGTGATCCTGTAATTCCAGGAAAAAATTTCCTTTTCCGAAAATGTCCTGATACCTTAGTGCTGCTGCCTTTCCTTCTTCATACATGCCGCGCAGGATATTCTTCTGTACCTCACCGGCCAGACACGCACTGAGCGCAATGATTCCTTCATGGAATTCCTGCAGCACTTCCAGGTCTACTCTTGGTTTATAATAATAGCCTTCCGTAAATCCTCTGGACACGATCTTCATCAGATTATGGTATCCCAGATCATTTTCCGCCAGAAGCACCAGATGATAATAACGGTCATCCCCGCTTCCTACAGCTTCTTTATCGAATCTCGATCCCGGTGCAACATAGACTTCGCATCCGAGGATCGGCTTAATCCCTGCTGCTCTTGCCGCACGGTAAAAATCGATCACACCATACATGACACCATGATCCGTGATCGCCACGCTGTTCATCCCGAGTTCTTTTACCCTGGCTACACACTCTTTGATTTTATTTGAGCCATCCAACAGGCTGTACTCTGTATGGACGTGGAGATGTGCAAAGCTCATAGCTTTCTCCTTTCCTGATTCTATCCACAATGATAAAAAAAGGTGCCCCCTCAGGGAACACCCTTTCAAACATCACTGTTCGTCTTAATCTTCTTTTCCACTTCCAAGAAGCATGAATTTTACAAGTTTATCGATATCCTCTGGCTCATGAGCAACGATTTCCAGTTCCGGAATCTCTCCGTTAGAGAAAATGTTTGCCATAGATACATACTGAGATAATTTTGACTTTAAGTTCAGTCTGTCACCTTCGCCTGTTACAAGTTCAACTTTTCCTTCACAAGAATCAACTACTTTGAAAAATCCTTCGATATCTGTAATGTTCTGTACTTTCATTTCTCATTCTCCTTTTTAATCATCTTATTCTTATCACTTTTATTATACCTTATTTCTTTTTCATTTCAATATTCTTTTCAGAAATTTTTATATGTCCTTCTTTAAGAAGTCTTCCAACGGCACGTTTGAATGCATTTTTACTTAATCCGAATTCCTGTTTGATTACTTCCGGATCTGCTTTATCGTTAAATGGAAGCTTTCCACCGTATTCTTCCATACGTTTCATGATCATCGCCGCATCGGCATCCATCTGAAGAAATGCTTTCTCTCTGACACTTAAGTCAAGCTTTCCGTCTTCTCTTACTTTCAGGACTCTGGCGGATACACGGTCTCCGACTCTTAACCTGCCAAATGCTTCTCTCTTCGGGATCAGTGCACTGTAGCAGTCATCTACTGCCACGAACACTCCGAAGTTATCACTCGTCTCGTAAATGATTCCTTCTACATGATCATCCTTTTTATATGGAGAATCTGTACGAAGCTTTTCGTATACTTTCATTGTCGCACAAAGTCTTCCGGACTTGTCCACATACAGTGCGACAAGCACTTCATCACCTTTTTTTACTTTTGCAGTCTGTTCTTTGAACGGAAGCAGAAGGTCTTTTCCAGTCCCCAGTCAAGGAACGCCCCGATTCTTCCGGTATCTGCAACTTTCAATACTGCCAGTTCATCTAACGTGATCTTTGGCTCCTGCGTTGTTGCGATCAGACGGTCAGACGAATCTTTATACAAAAATACTTCTACAGGATCTCCGACTTCTACATCTTTTGGTACCTGTTTTTTCGGAAGCAGGACTTTGTCATCTTTATTACCAAGATATACCCCGAACTCTACTTCTTTAACGATCATCAATCTTCTTTTCTTTCCTAAATAATCTGTTAATCCCATATTTTTCCTCTCTGTTTCCTTTTCTCTTTTTCCAAAGTGTATATGTTTTCTTATTGTATCAGCATCTATATAAGAATGTCTATGCAAACTTAAATTCGATCACTGCATACGGTCTGGCCTTTTCATTGCAAAGCTCTATAACCGTTCTGTCCTCTTCTATGGCAATCCTTGGATAGATCACATCACCATATACCGCTGATTTCTTATATTCCACACGCATCTGGTGCACTTCTTTATCTTTTGGCAATGATTCCAGTGCCATCTGTACATATTGGCAGTTGTTGACATGCTCATTCGTATCAATATGATATCTGCGTACCGGAAAACTTTCCAGTTCTTTCGCCTCTTTCGGAAGTGCGATTTTTCTTGATTCATATTCCATCTCATACGGATCTCCTACCCCGTATGGTGCAATCTCCGATTCTTCCGGTCTTGACGGACGTCCCTTTTCCATGTCCATATATACCCACAACGAATTTGCATATGCTACATCTTTTCCTTCACTGTCTGTCATACAGAAATTACGTTCTCCAAACAAACCGTTAAAGTCCGTCGCCCATGTACTTGTCTGTATCTTTTCACCGATCTTCGGATAACGTTCTACCACTACCTGCCAAGATGACAGGATCCATGCCCGCTTTTTTTCGCTGCAGTGTTCGATTCCAAGTCCCAGATCTTCTGACTGGAATGTACTGCAGTCCTGAAAATAATTTACGATTCCCGGCAGGTAATTCTTCTGGTATGATCCACTTCACTGAATCGTATTCTTCCATCTATCGTATATTGATTGTCTCTCATTTTAGTCTGACTCCTTTGCATGATCTTTTCCGAAGAAAAACCACTTTATCTTAAATTCTGAAGTGGCCGTTACCATTTCATATTCTTCTGCACTTAATGCTTCTTTCAGTTCTTTCTTTCCATCTTCATCTACCACTGCACAGGTTGCATTAGTAAAACACAGATTTGGATAAAGTACACACCACCAGTTATGTCCATTTCCCTTCCCAAGTACAATTCTCAGTGCTTCGTAATTTCCCTCGGGAAAAATGATATCTCCATACCGTTTGTCCGGAAAATAGCAGGTGGTCACCTCCGCTTTCGCCCGGTATGATACTTTCTCTTTTTTCAATATTTTATCTGCTGTATCCGTCAGTTCTTTTTTGTGGGTCAGGGTCCATACTTTTGTCGCCTTTGCATCCCTTCTTTCAGCTCTGGTCATATGTGCTTTCATATACTTTAGAACCGCATCCCGCACTTTCAGTTTGATTCTCTGATCATTTGCACTGTCACTTTCTGCGATCACATGAAAACGGAAGACTTCTTTGGCCATTGACTGCTGTGTATCGCTAAGTTCTGCATGTACAATTTCCATACGCCAGTTCATAATGCCCGCTGTCAGTATGAACGATATCAGACAGGCTATGATCAGGCAGATCGTTTCTCGTTTCATCTATGTATCTCCTTCCTGTATACTGCATTTTTCTGATACAGGAAGTCTTGACACAGCTTATCTTATCTATACACTTTTACAGTCTTTTAATTCTGTTTTGTGCGGATCACATCGATCACAGTGGTCACCTGGTTATCAATATGTTTACACATAATATCTGTTGCCGCCTTCTTCTCACCTTTACTGATGTATTCTATGATTGCGGCATGCTCTGCGATCAGCTGTGGATGTGCTTCTTCACGTTTCAGATATTCCACACGATAACGATACATCTGTTCTCTTAAATTATTCAGAAGCTGGATCAGTTTCTGATTGTCTGTTGCCATATAGATAATGTCATGGAAACGTACATCTGCTTCAGCGATCTCTGTAATATCTTTACTCTTTAAGATCTTCTTAAAATCTTCCGCAGCTTTCTTCATCTCTTCGATCTCTTCTTTCGTGATCTTATCACATGCAAGCTGCACAGCCAGTTCTTCCAGTGCTTTTCTTACTTCCAGAACGTCCCGCATATTCTTTTCTGTGATCTCTGCTACCTCAGCTCCTTTTCTTGGAATCATCAGTACCAGGCCTTCCAGTTCCAGTTTGCGGATTGCTTCACGGATCGGGGTACGGCTTACTCCGAGTTTATTTGCAAGCTGGATCTCCATCAGTCTTTCTCCCGGTTTTAACTCTCCTCGCAAGATCGCCTGTCTCAAAGTATTGAACACGACATCTCTAAGCGGCAGATATTCATTCATATTTACTTTAAAATTCGATTCCATGCTTATTTCCTCCTTGCATTATGTATGCCTGTCACATACACCTGCTTTGCCAATTGCTTTTCTCTTATCTTGCTGCTGCTTTTCTTGCTTTCTCTTTGCTGTCATAAATTCCAAAACGGTCGGCCCACTGCCACTCATCATAGCATTCAGAGCTCCCTGTTCTTTCATTACATTCTTGATCTGTTCAATAACCGGATATTCTTCGATCGTTACCTTTTCCAGTACATTTCCCATGCTCGAAGCAACTTTTTCGATATCATGAGCCTTCAGTCCGTCTATAATACCATCAATATCCGGATGATCCTCTATCTCATGCGAATCCAGTTTTTCATAGACCAGCTTCGTCGATACACTGATCGGCGGTTTTGCGATCAGCACATGACATTTCGGGCAGGCCGGAAGTGGTGTCAGTATCTCTCCGATTCCTTCCGCAAGAACAGTTCCCCGCATAACGCAGTACGGAACATCCGCTCCCAATGTCACTCCTCTTTCCATCAGTTCTTTCTGTGAAAGACCAAGTGAAAACATACGGTTAATCCCGAACAGAACTGCCGCTGCATTCGAGCTTCCTCCTGCCATTCCTGCTGCCACCGGTATGTGTTTATCAAGGTGATCTTTACACCCTCTTTTACGTCGAACTCTTTCATCAGAAGGTCTGCTGCCTGATATGCCAGGTTATTCTCATTCACCGGCAGATAAAAAAGATTCGTCGACAACTCTATTCCCGGCTTTTTCGTCTTTTCTATCCGGATCTGGTCGTACAGGTACACTGTCTGCATCACCATACGTACATCGTGATATCCGTTCTCTCTCCGTCCCAGAACATCCAGACCCAGATTGATCTTTCCAAGTGCCTTCAATTCCATTTTATCCATTCTATTTGTCTCCTTACATTTTGTATACAATGTGCTTATAGTATACTCAAATTTTGCTTAAAAATCAATATTTTATCGCCTTTATTTACATCTTCTTTTTCCATATGATTCACTTCTTTTATATTTTCCACAGTCGTATTATATTTTTTCGCCAGATTCCACAATGTATCCCCGTTTTTCACAAAATATCCCACAATGCCGGGTCTGTTTTCCAGCTCCTCGGTACTCATCGGGGTGAACTTTGCGGATTCAATATTTTGCACCATAACAGGCTCTTTCTGGAAACAGTTGAATGCCAACACAGCCTTTACTTCCACCTCTCCGTTTCCCATAAGTCCTACGGAAAGCTGCTCAACTGTCCAGTCCAGTTCTTCTGCTTCAGGTTCTCCGCCCCCATTCTCTAAAAGATATGTAAACGGCACCATTCCCTGCCATACACCAAACGGCATCTGATCATCTTCCCTGACATACAAAAACATCAGATGAAGAACACCTTCGATATGGATTCCATCTTCTTCTGCTTTCGTAGATTCCGGCTGTATCTTTCCTTTACAGTAACAGATCTGAAGAATATTGTCTTTTAGTTCCGGAAGTGTCAGTTCTTCGGCGATCCTGCATTTTGAATGGTTCTGAAGCTTTAAGCGGAAGCACTTCTTTTCTTTTATATCCGGAACGCAGACATGATCCAGCATATACATATCTTCAAGAATCTGGATTTTTTCTTCTTCATATACAACAAGACGTACTTCCAGTGTCGCCTCTATACCAAGAATACGCATTTCCCCGTTTTCATCCATGCGGGCTTCGACATTCACATCTGTAAGATTCAGACTGGCCTGATGATACATTCCCGGCACAGTCCCCATACATTCTATCCTTCCCTCATATGGAACCGTCCTGTTTATCCAGTCTGTCTTTTCTTCCACACTTTCATAAAGGCAGAATATATTCAGTTCTCCTTGTATCAGGAGTTCATCCGTTCCAATCTGTGTATCTGCTTTTCCGCCTGTCACATCCGTCCAAAGAATCGTACCGATATTCTCTTTTGTCCCGCTAAGAGACACCTCTTCTTTAATCCGGTACGTATCCTTTCCTGTTGCAAATACCTTCAGAAGTTCTTCTTCTTTTGTCTTTTTAAATACAGGATTTTCTCCTTCTATATCTGTTGTGAGCTCTTCTCCCACACATTTTTCCATTCCGATTGTAATCTCTGCAAGTGTCTTGATATTCAGTTTTCTTGAATGGATTACCGTTACCGTAAGATCAACATCTGCTGTCTTTAGTACCAGATTTCCATCCGGCTCCTGCTCAAGATAGATCATTTCTTCAAATGGAATCCTTCCTTCCAGGCTTGCAGGCTCCGGTATCGTTTCATCTGCAGTATACAAAACTCTGAATTCCAGTTTGCCTGTCACTTTCAGATAATTTTCTACCTGTTTCATCTCTTCTACCTGTAATGTCCCGTCACTTATTATAATCCTGCCTACATCCTTCTTTGCATCCGGAACATTATAATCATCATCAATATAGAACTGGTCATTTACCGTCTTTCCGTTCTGAAAAGTACGGATCTCCTTTTTTAAATACTCCATTGACACTTCCTGCCTCCTCTTATTCATATATGATCTGTTTATCCGTATATGATATCTTTATGACAATATATGGATATGTCTTTTTCTTATGCGTCTTTTCTTTCTTCTGTGGCCCGAGAAGTGTTGTACGTACGACCACTGTATGTTCCGTCTCATAACACTCATTCACTTCGATGCTGTATCCTGTCGTTTCCTGCCGTCCATATCCTCTTACTATATAAAGGTATCTGCCTTCATTCCCCGTATCTGCATAACTGATCCACATCTCCGACTTTTCGGCTTCTGCAATCTCTTCTTTTAATTTTTCGGGGATTTCTTCTTTCTTTACGATCTCATATTCTATCTCTCCTGTTTTCTGTTCTTTTAACGTGCCAAAACTACAGCCGGTAAACAGCAACATCACTGCGACGGCTGCCGCGGTCCATCTTCTTTTTTTCATGCTGCCCTTCTTTCTGACACTTCTATTTTCTCTTTACTATCTTACACACTATGGGTGTAAAAAATGCCGGATTTATGCTATCATAGAAAATACACAGAGAACCTGGCAGCCATTACAGAATCTTTGACAACTGGCAGTTTCTCTTGCATACTTTGGTAGCAAAATGAAAATAAAGGAGATTAATTATGATAAGACTTATTTTTGTCGCCTTATTCGTAGTTCTATTTCTGATCATCGGTATTCCGGTTCTTGGAATTGAATGGCTGATCGGCAAAGTCAGCAAAAAAACTATGGATTATTCCAGTCTGCGGCTGGTTCAGTGGGCATTTAATATGATCATTAAGCTTGCCGGTATCGAACTTACCGTGATCGGAGAGGAGAATATATCGGAAGGACCGGTTCTTTATATCGGAAATCACAGAAGCTTCTTTGACATCGTTATCACTTACGCCAGATGTAAGAATCTGACCGGTTATATTGCCAAAAAGGAGATGCTTTCTATCCCGCTTCTTCGCACATGGATGAAACGCCTCTATTGCCTCTTCCTTGACAGGGAGAATCCAAAAGAAGGACTGAAGACCATCCTGCAGGCAATCGATTATGTAAAACACGGTATTTCCATCTGCATCTTCCCGGAAGGCACCCGGAATAAAGGGGAAGAATTATCCTTACTTCCGTTCCATAACGGTTCCTTTAAGATTGCAGAAAAGACCGGCTGTCCGATCATACCGATGAGTCTTAATAACACCTGTGATATTTTCGAAGGACATTTCCCGTTCATCAAAAAGACTCATGTCATCTTAGAATATGGCAAACCGATCTATCCGAAAGAACTGGATAAAGACGAGAAAAAGCGTATCGGAGAATATTGCAGTAATATCATCAGTGAAACCATTCATAAGAATCAGGCACTTGTATAGTGCCTGGTTTTTTTCTTTTACATTTATTCCCTTAAGTGCTATAATAAAACGGTATAACTAAAAAAGAAATGTACTGCAAACAGCAGTAAAAAGGAGTTTGAAAATGAGCAAACGAAATCTTACCTTGCTGACAGATCTGTACGAACTTACTATGATGCAAGGATATTATGAAAAAGGGCAGAACGAAAATGTCATCTTCGATGTATTTTTCCGCCAGAACCCTTGTAACAACGGATATTCTGTATGTGCAGGTCTTGATCAGGTAATCGATATATAAAGAATTTGCATTTTACTTATGATGATGTAGACTATTTAAGAGGTCTTGGAATCTTCAAAGAAGATTTCCTTCATTATCTGAGCGGCTTCCACTTCAGCGGTGACATCTATGCCATCCCGGAGAACAGTCGTATTTCCGAAGGAACCTCTTCTGAAAGTGGTTGCTCCGATCATGGAAGCACAGCTTGTTGAGACGGCGATCCTGAATATCATCAATCATCAGTCTCTGATCGCAACCAAGACTTCCCGTATCGTATTCGCAGCCAATGGCGACGGTATCATGGAATTCGGCCTTCGCCGTGCCCAGGGACCGGATGCAGGATTATACGGTGCAAGAGCAGCGATGATCGGTGGATGTGTCGGTACTTCCAATGTACTTGCCGGACAGATGTTCGACGTTCCTGTTATGGGAACCCACGCGCACAGCTGGATCATGAGTTTCCCGGATGAGTACACCGCATTCAAAACTTATGCAGAGATGTATCCGGACAATTGTACACTCTTAGTTGACACTTACGATACTTTAAAATCCGGTGTTCCGAATGCCATCCGCGTATTCCAGGAATTTAAAGACGCCGGAAAACCTCTGATCAAATACGGAATCCGCCTGGACAGCGGTGACCTTGCATATTTATCAAAAGAAGCCAGAAAGATGTTAGACGAAGCCGGATTCCCGGAAGCTACCATCTGTGCTTCTAACGATCTGGACGAGTTCCTTCTCCACGATCTTAAGATGCAGGGGGCAGCCATTGATTCCTGGGGTGTCGGTACCAATCTGATCACTTCCAAGGACTGTCCTTCATTCGGAGGTGTGTACAAGCTTGCAGCCATCCAGAATGAAAAAGGCGAATTTGTTCCTAAGATAAAAATATCTGAAAATACTGAGAAGATCACCAACCCTGGCAATAAGACAATCTACCGTATCTACGAAAAAGCAAGCGGAAAGATCAAAGCTGATCTCATCTGCTTTGCTGATGAAGTCATTGATCCAAAACAGGATCTGCTTCTTTTCGATCCTATGGATACCTGGAAGAAGACCAAGCTTGCCGGTGGTACTTACACCGTACGTGAAATTCTCTTACCAATCTTCAAGAACGGCGAGTGCCTCTACAAATCTCCTACATTAAAGGAGATCGCAGCATACTGCCGTGAGGAGAAAGATACGTTATGGGACGAGACCAAGCGTCTCTTCTACCCGCACAGAGTTTACGTGGATCTTTCCCAGAAACTCTACGCTGTAAAACAATCATTACTTGATCAGATGACTATGACAGATTAAAGGAGGACTTATCGATCATGAAAATTATAGTATTAGCAGGCGGACTCAGTCCGGAAAGAGATGTATCCTTACTTTCAGGAGCCGGAATCTGTAAAACTCTCCGTGAAATGGGACATCAGGCATTCCTTCTGGATGTGTTCTTCGGCCTTCCATGCGATTCTGATAAATTAGAAGAAGTATTCGACCGCCCGGACGGCGGACTTGAGATTTCCAAAGGAATCTCTACTTCTGTACCGGATCTTGATGCACTGCGCAAGTCACGTCCGGACCAGTCACCTTCCGAGATCGGACCAAATGTCATTGAACTCTGCCAGATGGCTGATATCACATTCATGGCACTTCACGGTTCCATCGGTGAAAACGGAAAACTCCAGGCAACATTCGACAACCTGGGAATCAAATATACAGGACCAAACTCTCTTGGATGTACACTGTCCATGAACAAACTGGTTACAAAACAGATCTTCAAGACCAGTGGTGTTCCGACTCCAAGAGGAACTTCCCTGACATCTAAGACAAAAGATACCCCTCTGGACGAGCTTGGTTACTATCTTCCATTGGTTGTAAAACCATGCTCTAACGGATCTAGTATCGGTGTATACATCTGCCACACAGAAGAAGAATATTACGATGCGATCCACAAATCCTTCGATGTTGACAACACAGACGAAGTTGTCATCGAACCATTTATCAAGGGCCGTGAATTCGCCTGCGGTATCCTTGCCGGAAAAGCTCTTCCGCTTGTTGAGATCGTTCCAAAGGACGGACTCTTCGACTATGCGAACAAATATCAGGCAGGCGGCGCTTCCGAGATCTGTCCTCCTGTATCTCTCGATGAAGAGACGCAAGAATTGATCCAGCGTGCCGGAGAACGTGCATTTGAAGCACTTCGCATGGATGTATATTCCCGTGCCGACTTTATCGTATCCGATGCAGACGGTGAATTCTACTGTCTGGAAATGAACGCCCTTCCTGGAATGACAGCAGCAAGCCTTCTTCCGAAAGCTGCCAAGCTGCCGGATATGAATACAGTGAACTTTGCGAGGCTATCATTCAGGAATCTATAAAAGCCCGCTATTAAGGAGGATGAAAATCCATGAAAAATCTTTCAATTGAAAATATAACCAAGGCCTGCAGAGGTACCTTCCATGGTGATGAAAGTATCCTCAGCCAGGAAGTATCCGGCGTCGTGATCGACAGCCGGAAGGTGCAGCCTGGTTACTTATTTGTTGCCATTGACGGAGAACGTGTTAATGCACACAAATTCATCCCGGATACTGTAAAAGCCGGTGCCATGTGTGTCGTATCACACGAAGATCTCGGTGAGACGGATTTTCCTTATATCCTGGTAGAATCCACAGGCCAGGCACTGCTCGACATTGCCAAGCTTTACCGTGATTCTTTCGACATGAAGGTTGTCGGAATTACCGGAAGTGTTGGAAAGACCAGCACCAAAGAGATGATCGCATCCGTTCTGGCTCAGAAATATCACGTACACAAAACACTTGGCAACTTCAATAACGAATGGGGACTTCCGATCACCATCTTCGATATGCCGGAGGACACAGAAGTTGCGGTCCTTGAGATGGGTGTCAATCATTTCGGTGAGATGCGCCGTCTCTCTTCTGTAGCCAGTCCTGACATCTGTGTGATCACCAATATCGGTATCGCACATCTGGAATTCTTCAAGACAAGAGAGGGAATCCTTCAGGAAAAATCGCAGATGATCCAGGATATGAAGAACGGTGGTTCCATTATCCTGAATGGTGACGATGACCTGCTGTCCAAAATGAGTCCTGTCAAAGGTGTGACTCCTGTCTTCTTCGGAATGGGAGACAACTGTGCATTTCGTGCTGACAATATCGAGCCACAGGGACTTCGCGGAACTTCCTGCACCATCACATTAAAGGATGGCTCTTCTTTCGACTGTCTGGTTCCTGTACCGGGTATCCACATGGTAAGCAATGCTGTTGCAGGTGCTGCTGTCGGATACACACTGGGACTGACTGCTGATGAGATCAAGGCCGGCATCGAATCCCTGCCTTCCATCCCTGGACGTAACCACATCATCGAGACCGATCATATGATCATCTTAGATGACTGTTACAATGCTAACCCAATCTCCATGAAGGCTTCCATTGATGTCCTTAACATGGCAATCGGACGTAAGGTTGCAGTTCTTGGTAATATGGGAGAACTCGGTGACACTGCAGAGGCACTTCATGCAGAAGTCGGTACATACGCAGCCGAACAGAATGTAGACCTTGTCTGTGGAATCGGTGATCTGACACGCTCTCTGGTAGAAGAAGCGTCCAAAGGTGCGAATACAGAGGCACTCTGGTTTGCAGATAATGAAAGCTTTATCCAGGCTATACCTGACATCATCAAAGATGGAGACAATGTTCTGGTAAAAGCTTCTCACGGAATGAATTTCCCACAGATTGTTCACGCTCTGGAAGAATTATAGATTTAAGGAGAACATATTTATGGATTATCAGATTCTCGTCCTTGATCTGGACGGAACTCTTACCAACTCCAAAAAAGAAATTACACAGCCGACCCTGGAAGCTCTGATCGAGATCCAGGAGGCCGGAAAAAAAGTTGTACTCGCCAGCGGCCGCCCGACACAGGGCGTTATGCCGCTGGCCGAACAGCTTCATCTGGAAGATTACGGAAGTTATATCCTTTCTTTTAACGGTGGCCGCATTACAGACTGCCGGACAAAGCAGGCAATCTACAACAAGATTCTTCCTGCTGATTGTATTCAGGGAATCTACGAAACGGTCCGAAAATACGCCAGCCAGGGGATTGATGTCCTGACTTATACCCCGGAACATATCTTATCCGGTATTAAATCCAACCAATATACAGAACTCGAATCCCGCATCAATCAGATGCCTGTCATTGACGCAAGTGAGAACTTTCTGGACTGCGTTCCGGATGATCCGAATAAATTTCTTGTAACCGGAGATCCGGCTGTATTAGATCAGATACGCAAAGAACTAAGTAAACAGTTTCATTCTTATCTTTCGGTCTACTGTTCCGACCCTTTCTTCGTAGAGTTATGCCAGCCGGAATCGACAAGGCGCATTCCCTGCTTAAGTTATTAACGAGTATCGGACTGACCACTGAACAGATGATCTGTTGCGGTGACGGATATAATGATCTGACGATGATCGAAACTGCCGGTCTTGGCGTGGCTATGGCAAATGCTCAGCCTGCGGTACGGGAGACGGCAGATTATATTACGAAATCGAATGATGAGGATGGGGTACTGCATGTGATTAATGAATTTATGCGGTAGATTGTGAGTTCATGCCTTAATGATGAAAGCACAGATCATGGAGTTTTGTGAAGGCGGAAGTTTATATTTTAGATTATTAGTTTATGGCCAGTGCACAGGTCCGGCATTATGCCAATCACGACATGAGAAGCACGATAATAAATCCAATATCTATACCCCCTCACAATCAAATTCCGGGATGAAGCTTTCTTTTGCGGCTTCTCCTTCCTGAATGAAGCCGTCTTCCATTCCAAGTTCCAGTGCGTAATCTATAACTTTTTCGTATTCTCTTTTTGTAACTTTACGGCTGAGTAATGGATCTCCTGACACTTGCGGCATTGGGGTGTATTGATTCATGATGCTGATCAGGATCTGGTCTTGATAGGTTTCGAGCAGATATTTTATGACTGCTTTAGAGTTTTTCACATGTCCCGGAAGTACCAGATGTCTTACAATCACGCCTTTTTGTATCATACCGGTGTCTTTATCAATCTGAATGTTTCCCGTCTGATGCAGCATTTCTTTTAAGGCTGCTTTCGCATATTTCGGATAATCGGGTGCCCCGGAATATGCTGCCGCAAGTTCTGATTCCATGTATTTAAAATCCGGAAGATAGACGTCTACGTATCCATCCAGCATCCGTATCGTCTCCGGCTTTTCATAGCCGCTCGTATTGTAAACAATAGGAAGAGACAGACCTTCTTTTCTTGCCAGATCTAACGCTTCTATGATCTGCAAAACATAATGCGTCGGCGTTACGAGATTGATATTGGCCGCCCCTTTTTCCTGCAGTTCCAGGAATATTTCTGACAGTCTTTCTACCGTAATTGTCTTTCCTGCTTTTGCTTCGGCTATATTATGGTTCTGACAAAAAACGCAGCCCATAGGGCAGCCGGAAAAAAATACGGCTCCTGAGCCAGCATCTCCGGATATGCAAGGTTCTTCCCACATATGCAGCGCAGCCCTTGCCACAACGATTTCCGCGGTCTCATGACATCTTCCCCACCGGCCGTTTATACGGTCTGCGTGACAATTTCTTGGGCACAGTACGCAATCTGTTAACATGCTTTTCCTTTTTTCTATTTCTATATGGTTATCTGTATCATTCTTTTTACTCATATGCTTTCCCTGTATCTTTTTTATTTTCCAGATATCCTCTTACAGATATCTATTACTTCTTATACGCTTCTACTGTATTCTTTATGCAGTACTTCTAACGCATGAATATTGTACCACGAATTTCCGCAACAATTTCACCTTTTTCTCCTTCTTTCCCTTGTAAATATTGAATTTAATCTGAGAAAATGATACAATTTTTATCACTTGGAGTATAGATTAGTATTCCAGATATATTAAGGAAGGACTTGAACATTATGAGGGATTATATTATCAGCTGCTGTTCAACAGCAGATCTTACTGAAGAACATTTTAAAGCACGCGACATATCTTACATCTGTTTTCACTTTGAGCTGAATGGCAAAGAATACGCAGACGATCTTGGAAAATCTATCCCATTCGATCAATTCTATGCAGCTATGGCGGCCGGAGCCGATACGAAGACTTCACAGGTCAATGCCGAAGAATTTGAAGAATATTTCGAACCTTTCCTTAAAGCAGGAAAAGATATCCTGCATATCACACTTTCATCCGGAATTTCAGGAGTAATTAATTCTGCAATGATTGCAAAAGAGAATCTTGAAGAACGTTATCCTGACCGCAAGATCCTGATCGTAGATTCTCTCGGCGCATCTTCCGGATATGGACTTTTGATGGATAAACTTGCCGATCTTCGCGACGAGGAGAAATCTCTGGACGAGGTTTTCCGCTATGCTGAAAAGCACCGTCTCAACGTACATCACTGGTTCTTTTCTACCGATCTTACATTTTACGTAAAGGGCGGACGCATTTCCAAAACAGCAGGTGCTATCGGAGGTGTCTTAAATATCTGCCCTCTTCTTAACATGGATAATCAGGCCGTCTGATTCCAAGATATAAGATTCGTACAAAGCGTAAAGTCATTCGCACTATTGTAGATAAGATGGCCGAATATGCCGATCACCAGACCGACTATAATGGGAAATGTTACATTTCTCACTCCGAATGCTACGAAGATGCCAGAGCAGTTGCCGATCTTGTGGAATCCCGCTTCCCATATCTGAATGGAAAAGTCGAGATCAATAACGTAGGTACGACGATTGGAAGTCATACAGGACCGGGCACAGTTGCTTTGTTCTTCTGGGGTGATACACGAACCGAATAATCATATTTATAATGAAGAATATTTATTCCATAACTGATAGATAGTAAAGAATACAAAGGAGGTTTTCACATATGAAAACAGCTGTTATGACAGATACCAACAGCGGAATTATGAAAGCAGAAGCCGACTCCATGGGAATTTTCCTGATTCCTATGCCAGTCATTATCGATGATGAGACACATTATGAGGGAATTGATCTTACAGAAGATTCTTTCTACGGAAGCCTGACCGGCGGACAGAATGTATCTACATCCCAGCCATCTCCAGGCGATCTGATGGATCTCTGGGATGATATATTAGAACAGGGTTATGATGAGATCATTCATATCCCAATGTCCAGCGGACTGAGTGCTTCTTGTTCAACCGCTATCAGCCTTTCCGATGATTATGATGGCAAAGTACAGGTTGCAGACAACCACAGAATCTCCGTTACGCAGAGAGAATCTGTCATGCATGCCAAGAAGCTTGCAGAAGCCGGAAAATCAGCAAAAGAGATCAAAGAAGTATTAGAGGCCGAAGCCTATAACTCCAGTATCTATATTGCTGTCGACACTCTTGAGTTCCTGAAAAAAGGCGGACGCGTCACCGCAGCCGGTGCTGCACTCGGAAGTGTTCTTAACATCAAGCCGATTCTCACTATCCAAGGTGGTAAGCTGGACGCATTTGCCAAGACACGCGGCATGAAGAAATGTAAGCAGAAAATGGTTGAAGCATTAAAGAATGACCGTGAGACACGATTTAAAGACGCTGACGACAAACATCTTCTCGTTGGTGCTGCCGGCTCTAACCTCACGGAAGAAGAGGCCGCAGAATGGAAACAGATGCTTGTAGAAGCATTTCCGAATTCTTATGTATACTATGATCCACTTTCATTCAGTGTAGGATGCCATATCGGACCAAAGGGATATGGAATGGGGATTAGTGTTTGTTCGAAAGATTATGATAAATAATTTGCTGTTTAATTCATCATCTTGGCTTACCCCGGTCCACAAGATAAACTTGGTATCCTGTTTCGGACTATGATTCTACGATGAAGAAGTTGTAAGGGCGTCAGCCGCTTCATGTATTAAACAAAAAAATCCCCCAGGAAACATCTGGTATGCTACCCTCATATAGGACAATGAAATATAAAAGTCCTATATGGGGGTATTTTCATGTTCAGAAAGAGTAAGATAGAACCAGTAGAAAAAGTAAAAATAGTCGAACGCTACCTTGCAGGAGAAAT
>ENA-OQBJ01000159-OQBJ01000159.1-human-gut-metagenome-genome-assembly--contig:-NODE-159-length-35317-cov-2.339926_pt1 | contig 35317 bp, 46 predicted proteins | sample MGYA00242743_ERZ504545 | MGnify/ENA primary metagenome ERZ504545 (study PRJEB26092, sample SAMD00036252) | human gut metagenome | host: Homo sapiens | study: EMG produced TPA metagenomics assembly of... | reverse complement strand
CGTATTTAACAATTAAAGGACAGCAGGCAGTAATTGAATTTTCTTTATTTTATGATTATCAGCATTTCAAATTGAGTTAAGAACTGAAAGGAGCTTTCTCTTATGGAACAAAAAAAGGATCAAAATGAAACAACTACACAAAAAAGTCTGTGATATGGTAAAATTTATACAATATATTGAGAAAACAAAAAATGTCAGAGAGGAATGGTCGTATGAAAAGATATGTTGCATTATTAAGAGGAATCAATATCAGTGGCAAAAACAAAATAGCGATGTCTGAATTAAAAGCGGGTTTTGCAGAACTTGGATATACAGCAGTTTCTACATATCTTAATAGCGGCAATGTTGTTTTCTGCGCGGACATTGATGACAAAGAGGGACTTTCAAATGAAATAAGATCCATGATAAATAAACGATTTGGGTTGGACATTCCCGTTTTTGTTGTTTCGCAGGAAGAGTTGGAAGACATATTGAAAAATGCTCCAGAATGGTGGGGAGACAGCAACAAGGAGATCTATGATAATCTTATTTTTATGTTTCCGAACATATCTTATGACAGTTTTTATAATGAAGTTGGAAATCCAAAAGAAGAGTACGAAAAAATCTATCATTATAAAATGTGATTTTCTGGTCTTTTAGCCGCAAAGATTATCAAAAAACAAATTGGTGGTCAAAAACTGCCAGTTCAAAGATCAGTGACAGAATTACGATCCGGACGGCAAATACAGTAAGAAAAATTGTTAAAATGTAATGAATGGAGCAAATTGCATATGAATGCTTTAATTGTATATGGAAGTAATTATAATGTAGCAGTTTATTGCTCAATCAACTATGTTCCCAAAAGTAAAAATCGGAATTTTATGAGGTGAGTTATGTAAAAAGCAAAAGCAATTAATATTTTGGGAGAATTTTGTGGCAAGCGTGATATAGAAGAATTTACACAAAAATGTATTAGAAAAAAATTGGAATCAATCAGGCTGATGTAATGGTTTTATTTGGAGGAAGCATTATAGCCGGTGGTGATATTCTTGCTGAAGCCATTCAGAACGAAGTGGCAAAGAAATATATTATTGTCGGAGGTGCTGGACACACAACAGAGACATTGAGAAATGTTGCTGAAGCAACAGATTATTTTAGGAAATTTAGGTATTTTTATTTTGTAACAAGGAAAGATAGAAAGGTGTGGATGTTTATATGGCAAAGAAATTAGACTTAAACAAACCAGTATTTGAATTGGTTCAGGAATATCCTGAGCTTGTAGATGTTTTAAAGGATTTAGGATTTTCAGAGATTACAAAGCCTGCAATGCTTAACTCTGTGGGACGCATCACAACAATTCCAAAGGGAGCTAAGATGAGAAACATATCCATGATGAAGGTTGTGCCGGCACTTATGAGTAATGGGTTTGAACTTATTGGGAAGATGCCAAATATCTTTGCACTTGGAAAGAATAATGCAGGAGACGAGACCAGCAGTGAAGATGGGGCTTTTCAGGAAAATACAAGAGAAAAGATAAAGAGCTATTTAAAGCGACTTGGAGAAGGCGAAGACTTAGAGAGTGTGCGCAAAGACTTCGTAGAGAATTTTTCAGAGGTAGAGGCATCTGAAATTATGAAAGCTGAGCAGGAGCTAATTAAGGAAGGCACACCAATCACAGAAGTGCAGAAATTGTGCGATGTTCACAGTGCCTTATTTCACGGTGCAACAAAGGAAGAAAAGATTGCAAATGCAGAAAAAGCAGTAGAAGAGTCACTTAAGAAAGAGGAGACATCTAAGAAACCGATGCCGGATGCATACAATCAGAAGCATGCTACAGCAAAGACTCTTAGAGAAACTGTTGGACATCCGATGTATCGCTGGGCTCTTGAAAACGAGAAGATAGCCGCATTGATTCATGAAATTCAAGGAGATATTGAGTCTGGGAATGATGTAGGAGAGAAGCTATCTGAGCTTCGACAGATTTCTATTCATTATGCAGAAAAAGGAGATCTTGTCTATCCGGTATTAAAGGTACGCTATGAGATCTCAGGACCTTCGGATGTGATGTGGACAGTGGATGATGAAATTCGTGATGAGCTAGCTGCACTTGATAAAATATCAGATTATGATGAAGAATGGATGAACCGACTTCAGACAGTTCTCAAACGAGCAGATGAGATGATCTATAAAGAAAATAATATTTTATACCCTATCTGCGCAGTGAATTTCAGCAGGGAAGAGTGGTATGGCATTTACGAGGATGCTAAGGACTATGCACCTGTATTTGGAGTAGAAATGATCTGGGATGAGGCAGAAAAATATAGTGCTGATAAAAAAGCAAGAACAGAGGCGGCTCTAAGCGATGGAGAAATCATATTAGGTGGTGGTCATATGACAGTTCCACAGCTGGAAGCACTTCTCAATACATTGCCTATCGAGATTACATTTGTGGATGATAACAATATCAATCGCTTCTTCAACGAAGGACCAAAGGTGTTCAAACGCCCTCAGATGGCGATTGACAGGGAAGTATTTTCTTGCCATCCACCTAAGATAGAACCGATGGTGCGAGCAATTTTAGATGATTTTAGAAATAATAAGCGTGACAGAGTTCCAGTTTGGATGGAGAAGAATGGAAAACCATTCCTTGTAACATATATGGCAGTAAGAGATAAGAAAGGCAATTATCTTGGAACGGTTGAAGTAGTACAGGATATGCAGTTTGCAAAAGAGCATTTTGAACAATAAGGAGGGCAAGGATATGCACCGAATCGTGTGATTGGATCAGGAACGGTTCTGGATACAGCAAGACTAAAAGAACGTCTCGGGGAGCATCTGGAAGTAGATAGTCGAAGTGTTCATGCGTTTATTGTTGGAGAACATGGAGACAGTGAGATTGCCGCTTGGTCAAGTGCCAACGTGTCAGGTATTCCACTCCATGATTTCTGCGAGATGAGAGGGCATCATGACCATGAAGGAGCTACGTCAGAAATTGCGGAGAAAGTAAAAAACAGCGCCTATGAAATTATTCAAAGGAAGGGTGCTACTTATTATGGAATAGCAATGTCGGTAAAGAGAATATGTGAAGCTATAATCAGAGATGAACGTTCGATACTTCAAATTTCAACAATGATGGATGGAGAATACGGAATCAAGGATGTAGTTCTGTCTATGCCAAGTATTGTAGGTGCAGAAGGATTTATATCAAAGGTTCCCATTTCACTATCTGAAGATGAAATCAAGCATTACACAAATCAGCTGAAACACTGAAATCAGTGCTGGAAGAGGCATTGGAATAAAATTGTTGTGAAATCGCATACAGCGTATGTGGCAAAGGGGATGGGCGCATCCCCCTTTTTTCTATAGTAAAAGTTTCATTTTTTTATCGTTAACTTCTATAAGATTTTCATCTTGCATACGACCAAGTTCTCTGGACAGTGCACTTCGGTTTACACCTAAGAATTCTGCAAGTGCTGTCTGTGTAAAGGAACATGGAGATACCCTTCTGAGTCTGGCGCTAAACTATGCAAATAGATTAGAATTCGATCTCTTAAAGCTTTCTGATTTGCAATTCTTAGTTTTAGATTTGAAAAAACATTTTGTGAGGCAAGTATTTTGAGCATGTTAGTGGTTAAATTCAGTTGGTAAGAGCATGGACAGGAAGAACCGCTTATAATACCTTTAAGATTAATTAACATAATGGTGCAGTTAGTCAATGCTTTTAGCTGTATTGGACTGTATGGTGTTTGCACGCATGCCAGGGCTTCTGCAAATGATCGACCACGTTCAAAATGATTCATATTGATTTTGCTGTAGTTTTCATTGATAAATGATCCTTCAACTGTTCCATCAAGCACAATTCCGGAATATAACAAAGGTTCTCCTAGGTGTTGAATTAATTCGTCTTTTTCAAAAGAGAGAATTGAGGCCTGGAGGAAGTTGAAAATTTGCGGATAGTGTTCAAGAGGAATTCCTTCAAATAGCTTTGCTTTCGATAGTATCGGAAAATACTTCTGATAATCATCTAGTTTCTTCATATGCTTATTACCATCCTTTCAAATGAAATTTTATCATATCATCGATATTGTTGCTACAGCAACAGAAAAACAAGAGGCCTATGGATAAAATAATAGATGTAAAGAAGAGAAAGAGAGGTGGAAACGATGAAAGAACAAGCTGGAAAAATTATAGATTTTGTAAGAGAAAACAGAACAGTGCCAGGGTGTACCATCTCGAAGCAAATCTATCATGAGAATGGCACAGGGATATCAATTTTTTGCCTGGAGAAAGTATTCTAACACCTATTCAACGGTCGGTTGGAGTTAGTGAAATAAAAGATTCTATATATAAAGAGATTGAATTTCGAAAGGAGACTATTATGAACGAGGTAATCAAGGCGGGAGAAGTATTTAAGTTAGCAGAGTTACTTCCATATCAGGAAGGAAAGATTGTAAATATGGATTTGGCGCATAATGACAAGATGAAATTTGTTGTTATGAGTTTTGATGCAGGAACAGGTCTTTCAGAGCATGCAGCTCCGGGAGAAGCCCTTGTGATGGCACTTGATGGAGAGGCTGTGATTGGATATGATGGACAGGAGCAGGTGATACACGCAGGAGAAACTTTTAAGTTTGATAAGTTTGGAAAGCACTCAGTAAGTGCAACAAAGCAGTTCAAAATGGCACTGTTATTGGTTCTTGAGTAAATATGAGGAGATATCGCTATGAACTATTTAGAGATTGAAAAAGTAATCGGAAGACAGATTATTGATTCCACTGCCCCATTGGAAAGCAGCAAGTGCATATAACGAATACTGTGAGCGGGGAGTGGCTTTTAGTCCATCCTCTGCCTTATTACAGTCAATGCGTAACATATATCCGGCAGATGTATAAATGTCAATGCTGTTGTGATACATGTTGTATTTTGCGTAAATGGTATTCATGTTGTGTCTCCTTCAAATCAATAAAAATATAGAAGCATTTCAATCAGTTCACCATGTCATTTTCATTTTATGTTATAATGTGTTATCAGATTTTTTTTGCCCTTGTATTTTCCCTTATCAGAGTTCGTAAACTTATATGGGAAGATATAACACAAGGGAAACAATAAGGGAAAGCTCACCTGCGACAAATCCAGCGTTTTCAAAGGTTTACAGTGAATTTAATAACAAAATATAACAGTTATTAAATTTCCTAAAACAGGTGAAATCTCAATCGGAATTTACGGAGGAAGACCAGTATGGAAGAGATTTATAGAAGTTGTCCTGAATTTGAGAATAATGACTATATTTTGAGAATGGTCAGACAGGAGGATAGACTGGATTTACTAAAAGTTTATTCAGATAAAGAGGCTGTCTCTTTCTTTAATAGTGATAATTGTGGCGGAGATGATTTTTATTATACAACTGAAAACAGAATGCAGCAGGCTATTGATTATTGGCTTTTTGAGTATAATCGACAGGGATTTGTGCGGTGGACGATTATATCAAAAGAAACGCATGAAGCAATAGGTACAATAGAACTTTTTCACAGAGATGCCGCAGATTATTTTACAGATTGTGGATTGCTTAGGTTGATATTCGGAGCGACTATGAAATGTCTGATAAGATTATAAAAATATTAAGTTTGATTATCGCGCCTGCATATCGTTTATTCCATTGTAGTAAAATTGCCACAAAAGCAATTCCAGCAGCTACGGAACGTATTCAAGCGTTGAAAAATCTGGGGTTTGAGCTTTCGGCGGAAAACTGGTAGGGCATGATGGAACAAAGTATGATTCGTATTTTGTGTTGAATCCTTAAAATAACAGTCAACGCATATAGCTATACGATTATTACAGCGCATATTATGCAATGATTTTAGATCTTTTCATGAGAATGACAAGAAGGGAGTGTCACTATGGGAACCATTTTTCAAAAAAATACAATAACAGAACCGGCACTTTTTACGCCTTTTGATACCACGAAAAAAATAGAGGGTTTTCCGGAAATCTGTGTTTCCACATTTTCGGAAAATATTATTCAGAAGTTTGCTTCCTTGAAAAGTGTAGAGAAGATTGCAGAACTATATACGGCCAATGGAGCTTTGCCTGTTTATAAAACTTATTACAAAAATCAGGATATTGCATTTTATTTATCCAGAGTAGGGGCACCGGCGTGTGTGGCAGGATTTGAGGAAGTTGTTGCCATGGGTGCAAAGAAGTTTGTAATGTTTGGTTCCTGCGGTGTGTTGGATGATGAGAAAGTGAAGGATAACATGATTATTCCGGTTTCTGCAGTCCGTGATGAAGGAACAAGCTATCATTACATAGCTCCATCAGAGGAAATTAAAGCGTCGGAACATTCCATTCGGGTACTGCAGAATGTATTGGAATTCTGTGGGTATTCCTATGTAAAAGGAAAAACATGGACCTCGGATGCAATTTACAGAGAAACCATTCCAGCGATTGAGGAACGCAGGCAGGAAGGCTGTCTTGCGGTTGAAATGGAATGTGCATCTATGCTGGCAGTTTCACAATACCGGCAGATTCCATTTATACAATTTCTGTATGGGGCGGATAGTCTCAGTTCGGAAAAATGGGAAATTCGAGATCTGGAATTGTATGGACTTACGAATGCTGAGAAATACATGCTGTTAGCGTTTGAGTGTGGATTAGCCTTGTAGATGTGAAAAAACAGATGGAAGCTGCTGAATCCGGTAAAAGCGACTCCTGATGTGTGATTACAAGAACTTCTTAGCAACTGCAGGTTGCTTGTTAAAACCATAGAGAGGCTTCATAATAGAGATAAGATATTACACAAAGGAGGGAACTAATATGGAAATGAAAGATGTGCTTAAAAAGCTGCGCGAGAAAAATAGTCTCACACAGGAGCAAATGGCGAAACGTGTGATGGTTACCAGACAGGCTGTCAGTCGTTGGGAAACAGGAGAGACACAACCTAATACAGATACATTAAAACTGTTATCACAGGAGTTTGAAGTTTCCGTCAATACGCTTCTGGGCTCTCCTCGTCAGCTCATTTGTCAATGCTGTGGAATGCCCTTAAATGAAGATGCATTCATCAGCCGGGAGAAAGATGGAAGCTACAACGAAGATTATTGTAAGTGGTGTTATGCAGAGGGGAAGTTTGTATATCAGTCAAGAGAGTCTTTATTGGATTATCTTGTGGAACATATGCCGAATCCTGATAATCTGGGAGTGGATGACAGGCGAGCTCAATTTAACATATATCTTTCACAGTTAAAGCACTGGAAATGAATAAGCATTACATAGAGCCATTATGGAGAAAATTCGGAGTTTTTGGACTTTTTATAAACGGAGTTTATAAATGCTTTATCCAATTGTTTTTATTATAGGATTTTTATTAAGTGGAATTATGGTTTTCCTTCCACATATATGTATCTCAAAAATTGAAGAATACAAAGAAGGCATTGATGTTTTCGCCCTGCTTACCGCAATCATACCGACGATCATTATATGGCTGCTGATAGGTGATCAGTGACAAACTATCACAGAAAGGCAAATTCCAGTTTTTTGAATGAATGATCTGACAGATCAAGAAAATCCCATTTCTGACCAATGTGGACAGAAGTGGGATTTTAAAGTTCATGCCAAGAATGATTGTAAAAAGAACACATTTGGGTGGGAGTGATATCACCCCACCCGATGGATGTTTCCGTCATCTGTCACGAAAATAGCTTCGATTTCGTCCAGTGATTTGATCAGTTTTGATCCCTCTTCCAGACCAAGTGCAAAACAAGTGGTACTTAAGGCGTCTCCATCTACAGAAGCATCCGAGATGATCGTAACCTGCTGCAGATGAGTCTCGTAAGGATATCCGGTAAACGGATTTAAAATGTGATGGTAAATTTTTCCGTCTTTTTCAAAATAGCGCTCGTAGGTTCCGGAAGAAACCACAGATTGATTTCTGATATCAAGACTTGTAAGGATATCATTTTGCTCGGCAAAGGGTTTTTGAACGCCGATCTTAAAAGGTGACCCATCCGGCTTTTCCCCGATCGCCACGGTATTTCCGCCAAGGGAAATCAGTCCGTGTTTAATCCCGGCGCTTTCCAGATACTCTTTCAGCTGATCTGCAATATAGCCCTTTGCAATCGCTCCAAGATCGATGGCAGCCTTTGGATCCAGAAGCTGAACGGTAGTACCGTCCACTTTGACGTTTTTGTAATTCACATGACTTCTGGCTTCCTCAATGGCAGCTGGATCTGGAATCTGTCCGTCATTATGTCCGAAATTCCAGAGCTCACTTAACGGAGCAATGGTGATATCAAATTTCCCATCTGATAAATCCCCATAGTGCAGTGCGGTTTTGATCAGATCAGCTGTTTCCTGATCTACAGTCACAGGCTGTCCGTTTGCCTGATTGATCCTGGAAACATCACTGGTATCAATGGTCCGGCTGAACAGATTTTCATATTTTTGACAAAGCTTTTCGCATTCTTCCAGAACAGAGCGATCGGAAGTATCCCATATGCGGATCGTAACGATTGTATCAAAATACATCCCGTTCATCTGGAGCGGTTCTGCAGATGAGGCACAGCCACTGAGAGAAAAAAGAAGCAGAAAGAGCAGCGGAATAAAGCATAATTTTCTAATCGATTTGATCTGGTTCATAAAGAAATCTCCTTGTGTTTGAGTGTTTCGCTTATTATAACGAAATTTCCCGTAAAATACAACAAAATAGCGTACTTGACTTTTGGGCAGGAGCGAACTATACTACCTCTTAACTATGGGGAAACAGAGAGGTGGCAGAGGTGAGAACATACGATTTAAAAACAGGAAAGAAAAAAATACGCTGGGGAAGATTTTGTCTGATCGCAGTTCTTTTGTATATCGCAGCACTGACGATTCCTTATGTTCAGCATAAAAAAAGTATCGGATCATTATAAGAAACTGTTTGATCCACAGGAATGTTATTCTGAGGAGCCGGGAAAAGAACGGGCGGCTTACATTACGGATAATACAGAAGCTTTGGAATATCGATTGAAAATGATCCGGGAAGCGAAAGAAGAAGTGATCGTATCGACTTTTGATTTTAATGCGGATACCGGAGGAAAAGATGTGATGAGTGCGCTGATCGAGGCAGCACACAGGAATGTGCATGTTCGTCTGATCGTAGATGGAATCAGTGGATTTTTAGATATGCTGGGAGATCCGTATTTTCAGGCACTCGCCTCTACAGATAATATAGAAGTGAAAGTGTACAATCCGGTTAATCTGTTGAAGCCGTGGACGATGCAGGCAAGACTCCATGATAAATACGTGATCACAGATTCTTCGATGTACCTTTTGGGCGGAAGAAATACGACCAATCTGTTTTGGGAGATTATGGAAAGCATCAGAATATTGACAAAGAGATTTTTATCTATGCAAAGGAAGGAGAAAGTGCCTCTTTAAAACAGCTGAAGGCATATTTTGAACGCGTGTGGGAGCTTTCGGACAGTAAAGAATACCGCTGTAAAAAGAAGACTGACCGTGTACAGAACAGTCTGAAAGAACTGGAAGAACGATATCCGAAACTTGAAGCGTTATATCCGGACATTTTAAAAACCTGGGATTGGGAAGCGCGGACGGTAGAGACTGCAAAGGTAACCCTTCTTTCCAATCCGATTGAAGCAAAAAACAAAGAGCCTCATATGTGGTATTCTGTCAACCAGCTGCTTCAGACAGGGAAAAATACAGTCATTTGCACGCCTTATATTATCTGCGGAAAAGAGATGTATGCAGATCTGAAAAATACTTGTGAACAGGGAACGAATGTGGAGATTATTACCAATGATGTGTCAAGCGGAGCCAATCCGTGGGGGTGTACAGATTATTTGAACCAAAAAGAAAAAATCTGGGCAACCGGTGTGCAGGTGCACGAATATCTGGGGCCTCATTCCAATCATACCAAAGCAGTGCTCATTGATGACAGACTCAGTATCGTAGGTTCCTACAACCTGGATATGCGCAGTACGTATCAGGATACGGAATTGATGCTTGCGATTGATTCAGAAGCACTGTCAGCAGAATTAAGAGAAGAAATCGATCGCGACAAAACCTATAGCAGAACAATGACGGACAGCGGAGAATATCATTATGAAGAGAATTATCATCCGCGTGAAATGTCCACCGAGAAAAAGATTTTTTATGCAGTGCTCCGGGTGATTACCATCCCGATCCGGAGATTTTTGTAAAAGAATGCAACCCGAACATATGGTCGAATGAATGGTTGCATTCCTGAGTGCAGTGTGCTATGATAAAACTCTGAAAGGATACAACTATGAAAAAACGAGATTATATTTTGATTGGATGCATACTTTTGATAGCAGCAGTGTGTGCGGGATTTTTCTTGCTGACAGGAAAAAAGGCACAGGAGGCAGTTGTCACCGTAGACGGAGAAGTGTATGGTACGTATTCACTGGCAAAGGATCAGACGATAGAGATTCAGGATGGGAATCGTCTGCGTATTCAGAATGGACAGGCGAAGATGGAGTGGGCAGACTGTCCGGATCAGCTCTGCGTACACCAGAAGGCAATCTCCAGGACGGGAGAGAGTATCATCTGTCTTCCGAATCAGGTCGTAGTGAGTGTACAGGGCAGTAAAGAGAGTGAACTGGATGGAATCGTGAATTAACATTTTAAAACAGGAGAGGACAGATGAAGAATAAGACAGCATATTTTGGTGTGTTTACTTCGCTGGCGCTTATTTTGAGCTATGTGGAGACCTTGATCCCGATTTCTTTTGGAATCCCTGGGATAAAACTGGGGCTGGCAAATCTGGTAATCGTCATTGTTTTGTATACATATGGAGGAAAAGAAGCGTTTCTTTTATCTGTAACCAGAATTCTGCTGTCCGGATTTTTGTTTGGGAATCTGAGTATGATTCTCTACAGTATGGCAGGGGGCGTTTTCAGTCTCGCCATCATGGTGTTGCTTCGTAAGACCGGTGGTTTCAGTATCCAGGGAGTCAGCATCGCAGGAGGTGTATTTCATAACATCGGGCAGCTGTTGCTCGCGATGATGATCGTAGAGACCTATCAGGTCGGGTACTATTTCCCGGTTTTGCTCATATCGGGGCTGGTAACGGGGCTTCTGATTGGAATTGTATCCAGTGAAGTACTCAAAAGGACTGCTTTTTTGAAAAAAGCAGAATAAGTATAGAAGAAAAGGAAACAGAAGCTATGATTTCATATATTAGAGGAGAACTGGCAGGCTTGGAACGGGACAAGGCAATCGTAGATGTACAGGGAGTAGGATACGGAATTTATATGCCGGAGCAGTCCCTGAGTCTTTTGGGGCCGATTGGATGTGAAGTAAAGATTCACACGTATCTGAATGTGCGGGAAGATGCGATGCAGCTGTTTGGATTTCTGACAAGAGACGATCTTGAAGTGTTCCGACTGGTCATCGGCGTGAGCGGAATCGGGCCAAAAGGCGGACTGAATATCTTATCCTGTCTCTCGGCGGATGAACTCAAGTTTGCGGTATTGTCAGGTGACGCCAAGGCAATCTGTGCAGCACCCGGGATTGGAAAGAAGACAGCCGAGAAGCTGATCATCGAATTGAAAGACAAGCTGGATCTTAAGGAGATGTTAGAGCCGCGAAGCGCAGCCGCCGCAGAGATTCCATCAGATGGGCGAAACGGTGATATCCAGACAGAGGCAGTACAGGCTTTAGTGGCTCTTGGATATGGCAATGCGAGAGTCTGAAGGCAGTACGCCAGGTGACAGAGTATACCTCTGTGGAAGACGTACTCAAAGAAGCATTGAAAAAAATGTTATAGATATAGTAGAGGAAGCATATGGGAAGACGAATTATCACAACAGAAAATCTGGAAGAAGATGCGAAGATAGAGAATCATCTGCGGCCGCAGCTTCTTTCGGACTACATAGGACAGGCAAAAGCGAAGAAGATGCTGGAAGTTTATATCCGGGCGGCAAAAGAAAGAGACGAGGCGTTAGACCATGTATTGTTCTATGGACCGCCGGGACTCGGAAAGACGACGCTTGCAGGAATCATCGCCAATGAAATGGGGGTGAATCTCAAGGTGACTTCCGGGCCGGCGATTGAAAAGCCGGGAGAGATGGCTGCTATTTTGAATAATCTGCAGGAGCATGATGTGCTGTTTGTGGATGAGATTCACCGATTGAACCGGCAGGTGGAGGAAGTGCTGTATCCGGCGATGGAAGACTATGCGATTGATATTATGATCGGAAAGGGCGCGACCGCACGTTCGATCCGTCTGGATCTTCCGAAGTTTACCCTGGTGGGAGCGACTACGAGAGCAGGGATGCTCACCGCACCTGCGGGATCGTTTTGGAGTTGTGAATCGTCTTGAGTTTTATACAGAAGAAGAGTTGATGACGATCATCAAGCGTTCGGCCAGAGTGCTCAATGTCGAGATTGATACAAAAGGAGCGCTTGAGCTTGCCAAACGCTCCAGAGGAACTCCGCGGCTTGCCAACCGTCTGCTAAAGCGGGTGCGTGATTTTGCACAGGTCAAATATGACGGTGTGATCACGGAAGAAGTAGCCAACTATGCACTGGATCTTCTGGATGTGGATCACTATGGACTGGACCACGGAGACCGGATGATCCTGCAGGTCATGATTGAAAAGTTTCAGGGAGGTCCGGTGGGGCTGGATACGCTTGCAGCCAGCATTTCAGAAGATTCCGGAACACTGGAGGATGTATACGAACCATATCTGCTGAAGTGTGGATTTATCCAGCGTACACCGAGAGGAAGAGTTGTGACAGATCTGGCATACCGGCATCTTGGAATTCTTCCTCCGGTTTCAAGGTGAGCGGTCACACAGAAACTTCAAAAAACAGTTGGTTTTTGTTTGCAGATAGTTTATAATAACAGATAAGAAATGCCAAGGAGGATGCTATGAGTTCAGCAAAACATTTTACAGAAGTTTTAATTGGAGGAAAAGTCTATACGCTAAGTGGATTTGAGGGTGAAGAGTATCTGCAGAAAGTATCTTCCTATCTGAACCATAAGATAACAGAATGTGCCAACAGCGAAGGTTACCGCAAGCAGAGTGCAGACACCAGAAATGTACTTTTGGCACTGAATATTGCAGATGATTATTTTAAGGCAAAGAAGCAGGGAGATTCACTGGAGAGTGACATCGAACTGAAAGATAAAGAGATGTATGACTTAAAGCATGAGTTAATTTCCGTACAGATCAAGTTGGAGAATGCGGAAAAAGAGCTCGCTAAGATGAAAGAGGAAAACAACGATCTTCAGATGCAGATCGTGAAGCTGGAAACAGAGATGAAGAATCGCAGAAAGTAAAAGAATGAGGGTGCCCAAGAGACTGCAGAAGCAAGCAGCTTTTGTTTGGCCCTCTTTTTATGTAAATAGAAAAAGGAGTTATTGATTGATAGAAGAAAAGAAAAAACCACAGGTAGAGATTTTATCTCCGGCAGGATCCTATGAGAGCTTTCTGGCTGCGATCCATGCGGGTGCGGATGCTGTCTATGCAGGGGGTTCCAGATTCGGAGCTCGTGCATTCGCAGACAATTTTACAGAAGAGACATTAAAGCAGGTCATTGATTATGCACATTTCCATGGGAGAAAAGTGTATCTTACAGTCAATACACTTCTGAAAGACCGGGAGATCGAGACACTTCATGACTATTTGGAACCCTTGTATCTGCATGGCTTAGATGCGGTGATCGTACAGGATGTCGGAGTGCTTGAATTAATCCGGCATGATTTTCCGGATCTGGAGATTCATGCAAGTACACAGATGTCCTCAGTTAATGTCAAGGCAGCGCAGTTTTTACAAAGTCAGGGAGTGACAAGAGTGGTCCCGGCAAGGGAGATTTCTCTGGAAGAGATTCAGGAGATTTATCGTGCAACAGGGATGGAGATTGAGTGCTTTGTCCATGGGGCATTGTGTTACTGCTATTCCGGCCAGTGCCTGCTCAGCAGCCTGATCGGAGGACGCAGTGGAAACAGAGGGCAGTGTGCCCAGCCGTGCCGTCTCCCGTACAGTGTGGATCAGAGCAGCAAAAAAGAATACGTGCTCAGTCCAAAAGACATTTGTACTCTGGATTTGATTCCGGAGCTGATCGAGGCGGGCGTCTATTCATTTAAGATTGAGGGAAGAATGAAGCGTCCCGAGTATGTAGCGGCCGTGACATCGATTTACCGGAAGTATACAGATTTGTATCTAAAAAAGGGAAAAAGTGGATATCGGGTAGAACAGGCAGACCGGGAAGCGCTGATGGATCTGTATAATCGGGGCGGATTCAGCAGGGTTATTATAAAGAACGAAACGGCCGGGATATGATCGCCATTTCCCGCCCGAACCATGCAGGAGTACCTGCGGCACGTGTGCTCTCACAGAAAGGAAGAGAACTGACGGTGGAAACTTTAACAGATATCCACAAGGGAGATCTCCTGGAGTTGAATCTGCAGCGTGAGAATTACTCTTTGGAAAAGAGATTCCAAAGGGAACAAAGACTGTGATTCTGGTTCCCAAAAAGGAACAATATCAAAAAGGACAGATTCTAAATCGAATCCGTAACCAGAAACTGATGACAGAGATGAAAGAACAGTATCTGGAAGGGGCAACGAAAGAGCAGATATCCGGATACCTGCGTGCGGCAGTGGGAGAACCGGCAATGCTGACAGTCTGGACAGAAGATATAAGCGTTACCGTTTATTCCGAGCAGACTGTGCAGGAGGCACAGAATCAGCCGATGGAGGTGTCCAGAATCCAAAAGCAACTTTCTAAGACGGGAGCCACAGAATTTGTATTTGAACATCTGGAGATTGATCTGGAAGGAAAGGTGTTTCTTCCAATGCAGCAGCTCAATGAATTAAGAAGGCAGGCATTAGAAAAATTAGAACTGGAGATATGCGGGAAGTTCCGCCGGACATCCACGGAACAACCTCTTCTGAAACAAAACTCAGAAGAAAAGAAAACGGAAGGTGTACTGCTGAGTGTTCTGACAGAGACTTTGGAACAGCTGGAAAGTGTGCTGGATTCAGAGGCAGCAGAACGGATTTATATTGACAGTAATGTAGTGCAGGATTTATTTGAAGATGCGAGACTGCAGCACCTCTGTAAAAAAGCGAAAAGAAGCAGTGCCAAGATTTTTCTGGCAATGCCCCATATTTTCCGGGCTGATGCAGTTCGAAAATTTGAACAACATTATGATCGGTTTCTGGAAATCGCACAGGACGGTGTATTGATCAGAAACTGTGAGAGTTTTCAGTTTTTAAAACAACACGGATTTGACAGGACGATCCTTCTGGATCATAATCTGTATGTATTCAATCAATACAGCCGGCAATTCTGGAAAAGGAACGGTGTAGAACTGTTTACAGCTCCGATGGAATTAAATGCAGAGGAGCTGAATGTTCTGGGACTTGAGGAAAGTGAACTTGTAATCTATGGAAGAATTCCGGTTATGACATCTGCGCAGTGTGTGGTGAAGACAACAAACGGCTGTACACACCACCCGGTCACGATAACACTGACGGATCGCAGAGGAAAACAGTTCCCGGTGAAAAATCACTGCGGATTTTGCTATAATATTGTTTACAATTCCGCTCCTTTATCGTTGTTTGATGAAAGAGAAGAGTGGATGAGGATGCATCCAAGAAGCATCCGTGTGCAGTTTTCGACAGAGACAGGCAGCGAGGTGACTCGCATCTTGAATGCGGCTCTTGCTGTGAATACCCGGAATGCGGTATCGGGAATGTCAGGAGAAGAATTTACGCGCGGTCATTTCAGACGCGGAATAACATAAAAGCAGGTGAAATTGTGGTTAACATCATAGTAGAATTATCAAAATATCTTATGATCCTTTTAATGGGAATTTACACGTTTTCGTGTTTCTCTATTTTCGCACATAATTATGAGAGCGAGCAGAAATGGATCCTGATCCGGCAGAATGTGCTGATGTTTTTACTTCAGCTGACAGCATATGTGGTCATGTATCTGAAGAAGGATGATCCCAAAATACTGACTCTTTATGCAGCCAGCGCGGGTTTTCTTCTGGCTGTGATTCTGTTGTACCGGATTTTATATCCGAAGGTGTCCAAGCTGATCGTTAATAATATGTGCATGCTTCTTTGTATCGGGATGATCATGCTGACCAGACTGGAAGAAGAAAATGCGATCAAGCAGCTGATCTTCGCCGCAGTAGGAGTTGTGATCGGTTTGGTGGTACCGGTTGTGATCCGTAAGCTGGATCGTTTAAAAGACTGGGGCTATATGTATGCAGGAGCCGGGATTCTGGCGTTGGTTCTGGTTGCCGTTCTGGCAGAGGTTTCCGGTGGAGCAAAGCTTGGATTTACGATCGCCGGATTCGGAATACAGCCGTCCGAGTTTGTGAAATTTTATTTGTATTTTTGTAGCGGCAAATTTAAACCGTTCTTTGGAGTTTAAGAACATCGTGATTACAACAGCACTGGCAGCAGCTCATGTGCTGATCCTCGTGCTTTCTACAGACCTTGGTACGGCATTGATTTTATTCGTAGTGTATCTGGTCATGCTGTACACGGCAACGAGACAGCCTCTTTATGTGGCAGCCGGTCTCGGAGGCGGTTCGGTCGCTGCCGTACTGGCATACCATTTATTTGCGCACATTCAGGTACGTGTAGCTGCATGGAAAGATCCGTTTGCAACCTATAGTGACGGCGGATATCAGGTAGCGCAGTCTTTGTTTGCCATTGGCACAGGAAGCTGGTTTGGAATGGGGCTGTTTCAGGGACTTCCGGATGAGATTCCTGTAGCTGATACAGACTTTATCTTTGCTGCGATTTCGGAAGAAATGGGACTGATTCTTTCCCTGTGTCTGATTCTGGTGTGCGTCAGCTGTTATGTGATGTTTTTAAACATTGCGCTGGCACTCCGCAATCAATTCTATAACTGGTAGCGTTGGGACTTGGAACCTGTTATATTTTCCAGGTATTTTTTAAATATCGGCGGAGTGACAAAATTTATCCCTTCTACGGGCGTAACTCTTCCTCTTGTCAGCTACGGAGGAAGCTCAATTTTAAGTACGATGATCATGTTCGGCATCATACAGGGTCTGTATATTTTAAGAGAAGATGGAAGGAAATAATGATGGAAAGAAGAGAAGAAAGAGATGTAAGAAATGGCACGAAGAGAAGAACCACAAAGAAGAAAAAGACAACCAAAGAGCCAGGCTTCGAAGAAGTTCCGAAACAAAGAGTTCGCTAAGATGACCTATTTGTTTGTTACGCTGTTTCTTGCCCTGATCTCCTATATTGTTTATTTTAATGTGTTCCGGGCAAAGACAATCGTCAACAGTCCGTATAACGTAAGACAAGATGCCTTTGCAGACCGGATCATCCGGGGAAGCATTACGGACAGAGACGGAGAAGTTCTTGCCGAGACACAGGTCGGAGAGGGCGGAACAGAAAACAGAGTCTATCCGTACGGGGCAGCATTTGCCCATGTTGTTGGCTACAGCAATGAGACCGCAGGAAAAAGCGGACTGGAATCCATCGAAAACTCAGAACTTCTGACGTCCAATGCATTTTTTGCGGAAAAATTTCTCAACGAATTTAAGGATGAAAAAAAATCATGGCGATACGGTCGTAACTACATTGGATGCGGGGCTTCAGCAGGCGGCATACAATGCATTGGGAGAAAATCGGGGCGCGATCATGGTTATGGAGGCCAGCACCGGAAAAATTCTTGCCATGGTGTCCGGACCGTCCTATGATCCGAATACAATCGCGCAGGATTGGGAAGCTTTAAATGCAGACAGTACTTACAGTCCGCTTCTGAACCGGGTGACTCAAGGGGCATATGCTCCGGGATCTACCTTTAAGATCGTGACTGCACTGGAATATATGCGAGAACATCCGGACTATCAAAATTACAGCTATAATTGTGAAGGATCGATCACTTATGAAGACATCACGATCCGATGTTTTGACAGTACGGTACATGGATTGGAAGACTTGCGCAGTTCTTTTGCAAACTCCTGCAACTCTTCCTTTGCAAACATTGGTCTGATGCTGGATCGGAATTCTTACCGTGCGACGGCCGAAGAGCTTCTGTTTAACAAAAAACTGCCATCCGTGCTGGATTATTCAAAAAGCTCGTTTGTAGTGGATGAGAATACCAGTGACGGAGAGATGATGATGACAGCTATGGGACAGGGAAACACATTGGTCAGCCCGTATCACATGGCACTGATCACACAGGCGATCGCAAATGGCGGAACTTTAATGGAACCATATCTGGTTGATAAAGTCACAAACTATAAAGGAACCGAGATTCGGAAAAATGTACCGAAAAGTTATAAAAAACTGATGACATCGGAGGAAGCATCACAGTTGAAAGACTATATGCGGGCAGTTGTGGATGAAGGGACTGCCACGATGCTTTCCGGACAGTCTTATTCCGTGGCGGGAAAACAGGAACTGCAGAATACAGCATGACAGATGGGGAAAAACACATTCCTGGTTCGTAGGCTTTACGAATCTGGACAACCCGGAACTGGTCATCAGTGTGATCATCGAGGGCTATGACGGAAATGCCGGTGCAAAAGCAGTTCCAATTGCAAAGCAGGTGTTGGATTCTTATTATTATCAATAGAAAAGAACAAGCATAAAGGGGATGACAGACTGCATGAATATGGAGTTTTATAGAGAATTGTATGTAAGCCGTTCTCTGAAAAAACGTGAAAAAAGGATTATTGAGGGCTTGAAAAAGAAACGGTTTCGAAAGGATCTTTATCTGATCGTGTTAGCCCAGGGAAAACAAAATCCACTGGAATTTTTCTCTGTATTGTTGCTGAAGCAGCATATTTTTGAGGACGCTGGGCTGTTCGTAGTCGGTCTCGCGGATGGATACGAAGGGGCACTGGAGCTGACAGAAGAAATCGTGCAGGATGTGTACCAAAAAACAAATGATGTCAGACTAAGAGAGTTCATCTTAAATAATCAGAAACAATCTGGGGAAGGCAGTGTGTAGAATCATATGATACATATACTTCTGTTGATTTTAAAAATCATAGGCTGGATATTACTGGTAATATTGGGAATACTGATCCTGTTGGCAGGTATCTTTCTGTTTGTACCGGTCAGATATCGGGGAGATGTCCTGGGGGAAGGTGAATGGGAAAACCTGTTCGCCTTACTGAAGTTTTCCTGGCTGTGTTCCCTTGTAAAAGGAGAGGTGTCGTACCAAGGCGGAGTGTTAAAATGGAAGTTTCGAATCGCATGGAAGCGGTTTCTGGCGGATCAGCCCGAACAGGCAGCCCTACCTGTTTCCCGGGCAGAAGAGAAGAACTCTCAGAGTAGAGAAACGCTGAAGTCTCCGCCTTCTGAAAAAAGTATACAGAAAAAAAGAGCCTTCAGAACAACTTAAAAAACAGCCGGAACCAATACAAAAGAAAATAACAGAACATAAGAAAACCGAAAACAAAAAGAAACAGGATTCAAGACCGGGACTTGGAGAGCGGATTTCTCAAAAAGCGGAACAGATAAAATGTACTTTTCATAAAATTTGTGATATGCTCAAATCACTGGCAGAAAAAAAGGAAAGATTGATGGAGTTTCTTACGGATGAAATTCATCGGTCAGCTTTTATGAAATGCCTCACAGAGCTTCGACGTTTGTTTTGCTTTTTGAAGCCGTCAAAGTGTGAGGCAGATCTGGAATTCGGGTTTTCAGACCCTTCTGTCACAGGATATGTTCTGGCGGGAGCGAGTCTTATCTATCCGTTTATCGGAGAATGTGTGGAGATCACTCCGAATTTTGACGAGAAAGTGCTCAAAGGAAAGGCCATGATCAAGGGGAGGGTGCATGCCGTTTATTTTGTGATTGTTCTATGGAATCTGCTGTGGAACAAGAATATCCGCACGACGATTTCCCATATCAGAAAATTACGCTTTTAGAATACAACCAAAAAGCCAAAGGAGGAAAACAGCAAATGGCAGAGAATAACAACAATTTTAAATCGACTGTGGAAGCATTGTTTCAGGGAATGGATGGAGTGATCTCATCTAAGACGTTGTCGGTGACGCAATTCATGTGGGTGATACGATCATTCTTCCGCTTGTAGATGTTTCCTTTGGAATCGGAGCCGGTTCTTTTCGTGCTGAAAAACGCGAAAAAGGAATGGGTGGAATCGGTGGAAAGATTACCCCGAGTGCAGTTCTTGTGATCAAGAATGGAACGACCAAGCTTGTAAATGTGAGAAATCAGGATACGATGACAAAAATTCTGGATATGGTACCGGATCTGGTGGACCGTTTTACAGAGAAAAAAGAAGATAAAGTAACAGAAGCAGATGTGGCAGAGATTTTAGATTCTGCTGAAAAAGAAGAAAACGTATAAAATCAGAGTATTATTTTGAAATAATCTGTCATATATTTGCAGTAAGAGGGCCGGTGGGTGTGATGTATTTTGAAACGGGTGATCGGATTTGCGCTGATTTTCGTCGCAGTGGGAATGCTGATCATGCTCCTGTTATCGAGTATTCCATGGGGGATTGCGATCATTACTGCGTTGCTTTTAATAGGATATTGTCTGTTTTGTAAATGAAGAGCAGGTGTCCGGCTGGGCATCTGTTTTTTCTGGCGAGTAAAGCATGAAAAAAGACTCCATATTTACAAAGTAAATATCAAGCCTTTTTATTCCGTGTCGTCATATAACAGATTATGCACGCTCAACGCATCCTGATTTTAAACAAGAAGTACAAACGTACATTTTCTTAGCTCCGCCTTCTGTTTTCACTCTAACGGATTTCACATTTGATTTCCACATTTTTGGTGTTTTTCTATGAGAGTGACTTACGTTGTTTCCGAAGTGAGCACCCTTTTCACAAATAGCACATTTAGCCATCATTGCACCTCCTAACAATCTGAAATAGTCTTATACAGACTCACAACACTGTTATTCTAGCAGAAACCCCCTCTGAATGCAAGTCTTTTTTTGAAATTCTTTTTTGTAAAGATCAATATATGGGATTTTTTGTGAATTCTATCGGTTTTTTGTTCACATCAATTTCATTTCATGATAAAATTAAAGTAACTTCAAATAACTTCAAACGCCTTGATGACAGGCAGAAAGCGGGGAATGATTATGAGCAGACGTATCATTACAATCGGAAGACAGTATGGCAGCAACGGACGCAGAATTGCAAAGAAGTTATCCGAAAAGCTGGGAATTCATTATTATGACAAAGAACTGATCAAGCTTGCCAGTGAACAGAATGATATTTCTTATGATGAGCTGGTCAAAGTAGATGAAAAAAGAGCGAATCCATGGCGTTACCCGGTAGAAGATCCGGCGCAGATGGAAAGCCGTTTTCGGTTTGAACCGATGAACGATGTGCTGTTCTACACACAGGCACAGATCATCACACGTCTGGCAGATACGGAGGATTGTATCATTGTAGGACGATGCGCCAATGATATCCTGAAATCCCGCCCGACATCCCGGAGTATTTTATTCATGCACCATTGGACTACAGGCTTCAGACAGTGATGGAGCGTACCTCTCTGGAAGAAAAAGAGGCGCTTTCTCTGATCAAAAAGGTCGATAAACAGCGAAAATTCTATTATAACTACTATACAGACAAGAAGTGGGAAAAGATGTCCCAGTACGATCTGTGCCTGGACAGTTCGGCCATGTCAGAGGACGAGATTTTGAATGTTTTGACAGCACTTTATGAATCGATATTGTAAAATCCGGATAATGAGAGTATAATACGAATGTTAATTGTGCGAAGATCCATTAAGAATTGGAGGTAATATATGATGAAAGGTAGTATGAGTACAGAGCTTGGGATTATCACAATTAGCCCGGAAGTTATTGCTAAATACGCAGGCTCTGTTGCTGTAGAATGTTTTGGAATTGTAGGTATGGCTGCCGTGAACATGAAAGATGGTCTTGTGCGGCTGTTAAAAAGAGAAAGTCTGACCCATGGGATCCATGTGGATATTTCAGATGACAATATCCTGGTTCTGGATTTCCATGTGATCGTTGCATATGGAGTAAATATTCTTTCTGTTTCTGATAATTTGATGAACAACGTCAAATATAAAGTGGAAGAATTCACCGGGATGACCGTAGATAAGATCAACATCTTCGTTGAAGGTGTCAGAGTGATAGATTAAGGAGGATATTTGCTGTGGCAACAAAAACGATCAATGCAGAGCTGCTCGCAAAAATGTTTCTGGCGGGAGCGGCAAATCTGGAGGCAAAAAAAGAATTCATCAATGAACTGAATGTATTCCCTGTACCGGATGGAGATACAGGAACGAATATGACTTTGACGATCATGTCAGCTGCAAAGGAAGTCAGCGCCATGGAGAGACCGGATATGGAATCTCTGGCAAAAGCGATTTCTTCCGGTTCTCTTCGAGGAGCCAGAGGAAACTCGGGAGTAATCCTTTCTCAGCTTCTGAGAGGATTTACAAAGACGATCCGGGAAGAAAAAGAGATCGATACGATTGTACTTGCACAGGCATGTGAGCGTGCAAGAGCAACTGCTTACAAGGCGGTCATGAAACCGAAAGAAGGTACGATCCTGACAGTTGCAAAAGGAATCGCTCAGAAAGCAGCTGAGATGGCAGAGGTGACAGATGATCTGGAAGAGTTTTTGCCGGCAGTTCTGGCATATGCCAAAGAAGTGCTGGATCAGACACCGGAGATGCTTCCTGTACTGAAAGAAGCCGGCGTAGTGGATTCCGGCGGACAGGGACTTCTGGAAGTGTTACATGGCGCCTATGATGCATTTCTTGGCAAAGAGATCGATTACAGTGCGATCGAAGCAAGTGCAGGAACAAAGATGACCAAAGCAGGTGCGCAGGCTGAAGCGGACATCAAGTTCGGATATTGTACAGAATTTATCATTATGACAGATAAGCCTTTACAGAAGCAGATGAAATGGAGTTTAAATCCTACCTGGAGTCCATTGGAGATTCCATCGTATGTGTGGCGGATGAAGACATTGTGAAGATCCACGTTCATACAAATCATCCGGGACTGGCCTTTGAAAAAGGACTCACATACGGACAGTTGTCCCGTATGAAGGTTGACAACATGAGAGAAGAGCATCAGGAAAAGCTGATCCGTGATGCGGAAAAAGTTGCAGCAGAACAGGCGAAAAAAGCGCCTCGCAAGCCGGTTGGGTTTATTGCGGTATCCATCGGAGAAGGGATGAACGAGATTTTCAGAGAACTTGGTGTGGATTATCTGATCGAAGGAGGTCAGACGATGAACCCAAGTACAGAGGATATGCTCACTGCGATCGATGCGGTCAATGCAGATCACATCTTCATTCTGCCAAACAACAAGAACATTGTCCTGGCAGCAAATCAGGCAAAAGATCTGACAAAGGACAAGGATATCATCGTGATTCCGACAAAGACAGTTCCACAGGGAATTACAGCGATCATCAACTATATGCCGGAAGAGGACGTCGATACCAACATGGAGACCATGCTGGAAGAGATCAAGAATGTAAAGACAGGGCAGGTTACGTACGCTGTGCGTGATACCCATATTGACGATAAAGAAATCCATGAAGGAGATATCATGGGAATCGGTGATGCCGGAATCCTTTCTGTCGGTCAGTCTGTAGAGCAGACGACAAAAGAGATGCTTTCTCAGCTTGTGGATGATGATACAGAACTGATCAGTCTGTATTACGGACAGGATGTTCTGGAAGAAGATGCAGAGCGTTTTGCAGGCGAGATTGAAGAGATCTATCCGGATGTAGATGTTGATTTCCACTGCGGCGGACAGCGATCTACTACTACGTATTATCTGTAGAATAGGAAGTTGTTTCATTTATGAGAGAATCTGAAAGAATCAGCGTCTTAAAAGGCGTTGGTGAAAAAACAGAACAATTATTTATAAAAGCAGGTGTCCATACCATTGGGGACCTGCTTGCGTATTATCCGAGGACCTATGATATCTATGAAGATCCGATTTCCATTGGAGAGATCCAGGAGGGAAAGACAGTCACTGTCACCGGCGCGATCTTCGGGAGGATCCAAGTCAGTCAGAATAAAAAAATGCAGATCACCACACTCTATCTGAAAGACATGACCGGCACTTTGAAAGTAATCTGGTTTCGGATGCCGTTTCTTCGCAACACACTGGGACGGGGAGGCGTGATCACTCTGCGCGGAAGGATTGTGCGCAAAAAGGACGCACTGGTGATGGAGCATCCGGAGATTTTCTATCCCAGTGCCTCTTACGAGGAAAAAAGAAATACAATGCAGCCCGTTTATGCCCTGACGGCAGGACTGACCAATAATGCGGTAAAAAAAGCGGTCGCTCAGGCATTGGAGCAGGTGGAAGGAATCCGGGAATTTCTTCCGGAAGAGCTGATCTGCCGATATCACCTTCTGGATCGAAGAACTGCAATGGAAGGAATCCATTTTCCAGAGACAAAAGAAGAATTCTATGAGGCAAGAAAGCGCTTTGTATTTGAAGAATTTTTGATTTTCGTGCTTTCCCTGCGAATGATCAAGGAACGGGAAGACCGTGCCAAGAATCATTATGGATTCTGTGATCAGCCGAAGGTGGACGAATTTCTTTACGCACTTCCCTATGAACTGACAGGCGCACAGAAGAAAGTATGGCAGGAGATTTTGCGGGATATCTCCGGAGAATCTGTCATGTCAAGGCTGGTACAGGGGGATGTGGGATCCGGAAAAACGATTGTGGCACTTCTTGCTTTGATGTATACCGGCTTAAATGGATATCAGAGCGCGATGATGGCACCCACAGAAGTGCTTGCCAGACAACATTATGAAAATATCAGCGGCATGCTGGAAGCATACGGAATCCCGTTGAAAACGGAGCTCCTTACCGGTTCCATGACAGCAAAGGCAAAACGGGAGCTTATGCCAGAATTGAAGCGGGAGAGGCAGATATTGTGATCGGAACTCATGCACTGATTCAAGAAAAAGTGCAGTATCAGAATCTGGCGCTGGTGGTAACAGATGAGCAGCATCGTTTTGGAGTCAAACAAAGAGAGACGCTGGCAGGAAAAGGAGTGTTGCCTCACATTCTGGTCATGAGCGCCACCCCGATCCCGCGGACACTGGCAATCATCCTCTACGGAGATCTGGATATTTCAGTCATCGATGAATTGCCGAAAAACAGACTTCCGATCAAAAATTGTGTGGTGGATACCGGATATCGGAATACAGCGTATACATTTATGAAAAAGCAAGTGCAATCAGGCAGACAGTGTTATGTGATCTGTCCGATGGTCGAGGAGAGTGAAGCGCTGGAAGCAGAAAATGTAACCGATTATTCCAGATGCTTCAGGATATCATGGGTGAGTCTGTCAAAGTAGGGTGTCTTCACGGAAAAATGAAGCAGGCACAAAAAGATGAGATTATGGAAGCATTCGGGAAAAATGAGATCCAGATCCTTGTATCCACAACGGTGATCGAAGTCGGGATTGATGTTCCGAATGCAACAGTTATAATGATCGAAAATGCAGAACGTTTTGGCCTCGCTCAGCTTCATCAGCTCCGCGGCCGGGTAGGAAGAGGAGGACATCAGTCCTACTGTATTTTTATGAGTCCTTCCAAATCAAAAGAAACAAAAGAGCGTCTGGGTATCCTCAATCAGTCCAATGACGGATTTTTTATCGCGGGAGAAGATTTAAGACTTCGGGGACCGGGCGATCTCTTTGGAATCCGGCAGAGCGGTCTGATGGATTTTAAACTGGGAGATGTGTTCCAGGATTCTCTGATCCTAAAACAAGCTGCCGAAGCTGCAGGAGAACTGCTGCGGACGGATCCCGGACTGAAATCAGAAAGAAACCGGCGGCTGGCCGATCGCTTAAAACACTATCTGTCAGATGTGATGTTAGAAATGACACTTTAAAAATACCAGAACTTACCAGATTAAAAATAAAATTCCTCCATATACTATGGATGTAACACAAGCGAACGGAATGCAGACACATGAGACGAGCCGCATCACAATGCAGCAACTTCATGTCGATGCGGCCCGGGCTTAGGTTATAAAACTACAAAAAGAGGTAACAAAAGAAGTTACGAAAAGGAGGAAATTATCATGGCAAGTCGTTCATCTAATCGAGCAGCAGTACCAGAAGCAAAGGGAGCACTGGACAAATTCAAATACGAGGTAGCAAGCGAGCTTGGAGTACCGCTGTCAGACGGTTACAACGGAGACTTAACTTCCAAACAGAACGGATCTGTAGGTGGTTATATGGTAAAGAAAATGATCGAGCAGCAGGAAAAACAGATGGCTGGTAAATAAGCAGTCACTGTTGCCAATGCGAAATCAGGCGGAAAAAAGCACTTGGGATTGACCTGAGTGCTTTTTCTGCTAAAATTCAGCATAGTTGAGAAAGTGGAGGTGCGCAATGAGAGTGATCGCAGGAACTGCAAAGAGACTGCAGTTAAAAACTTTGGACGGAATGGAGACCAGACCAACAACAGACAGGATCAAAGAGACACTGTTCAATATGATCGCGCCGTCTGTTTTCGGAAGCGTTTTTCTGGACTTGTTTGCCGGAAGTGGCGGAATTGGCATCGAGGCATTGAGCAGAGGCGCCAAAGAGGCTGTTTTTGTCGAAAAGAATCCAAAAGCGATGGCCTGTGTCAAAGAAAATTTAAACTATACAAAGCTTTCTGAGAAAGCGATGACCATGACGAAAGATGTTCTGACAGCTCTGTATCAGCTGGAAGGCGAGAAAGTGTTTGATTTTGTATTTATGGATCCTCCGTATGATCAGGATCTGGAGAGACAGGTTCTTACGTATCTGTCCGGTTCCGAACTGATTTATGAGGATACCGTGATCATTGTGGAAGCATCAAAGCATACGGACTTTTCTTATCTGGAAGATTTGGGCTTCACACTGATCAAAGAGAAAGAATACAAGACGAACAAGCATGTTTTCATTGAGAAAGCTGGAAAGGAAATGATATGTTAAGAGCCATTTATCCGGGCAGTTTTGACCCTGTTACATACGGACATTTAGATATTATCCGCAGATCCTGTAAAATTGTGGATGAACTGGTTGTCGGTGTGCTGAATAATAATGCGAAAATGCCGTTGTTTTCTGTAGAAGAACGTGTTAAAATGTTAGAGGAAGCGACCAAAGATCTGACAAATGTCAGAATTGTTCCATTTCACGGACTTTTGATAGATTTTGCTCGTCAGATGGATGCCTTTGTGATCATCAGAGGACTTCGGGCAATTACAGATTTTGAATATGAATTGCAGATGTCGCAGACGAACCATAAACTGGAGCCGGATCTGGAGACGATGTTTCTGACTACCAGTATCGAATATTCTTACTTAAGCTCTACAACCGTCAGGGAGATTGCCGCTTATGGGGGAGATGTATCACAGTTTGTGCCAGAAGCGGTAGCAGGAGAGTTGGAAGCGAAGATGAAAGCAAAAAGGAGAGTGTAACTATGAGCAGCCGTATTGAACAGATTATTGAGGAGATTGAAGAGTACATTGACAAAGATTGTAAGTTTCAGCCGTTATCCTCGACAAAGATTATTGTAAATAAAGAACATCTGGATGAGCTTTTGAGAGAACTCAGAATGAAGACTCCGGATGAGATCAAGAGATATCAGAAGATCATCAGCAACCGGGATGCGATCCTTGCGGATGCAAAAGCAAAAGCCGATGCGATGATCGAAGAAGCACAGGTACAGACAACAGAGCTTGTCAGTGAGCATGAGATCATGCAGCAGGCATATGCACAGGCAAATGAGATCGTGACACAGGCGACCGCACAGGCTCAGGAGATCATCGACAATGCAACAATGGATGCAAATGAGATCCGTATGGGTGCGATCCAGTATACCGATGATCTGCTTGCCAATGCAGAGAGTATTATCGGTCATACATTAGACAGCTATACGACAAAATATGACGGACTGATCAACTCCCTTCAGGAGTGTTATGATGTTGTCCGCACGAATCGTGCAGAATTAGAGTCTCCGACTCCGGAAGAAGGACAGGAGTCTCAGGCGAAGCATAAAAGATATAAGATGCCAAGCAGGCTGGTTACCAGAGCGGTAGCCAGCTTTTGTGTTATGTAGGGAAAGATTGAAAAACCGGCTTTTTGTATCATGCACTGTGTCTGGGCGGCAGCGCATATGCCTCCGAATGCTGTCAGAGAGAGCGCCAAAATGTATTTTACAGGAAAAGAAACGGCAGACATTCCAATCAACTGAATCCCGTTTGTGATTTCCAAAACCGGCAGAAGAATTTGAACCGCCGGAAAGCAGGATGCCAGGTTTTCTGACAGTGCGATCAACACGGAGAAAAGAATCATATAGCCCCCCACTTTTGTGATTGCTTCAAAGCTGTCCATAATGCAGTGATCCAAAATGTCAAAGGACCAGAACGTATTTTTCTGCCAGCCTGAATCCGGAGCCTGAAATGCCTGTTTTCCCTTCAAATACGTTCTTCTCGTAAAAAAGCTGACCAGAATGGGCGCAGCTGTCAGGATCAGGATGGACGGAATCATCAGTTCGCTTTTTCCCAGTGTTTTCCAGACTACAAAATTGAAAATAAAGACCGGACTTGTATTGTTGCAAAAGGAGAGTAGATACGCTCCTTCCTGCGGTGAAATCTGTTTTGTATGTGTCAGGTCTGCGGAAATTTTGGCGCCCATAGGATATCCGCAGAGAAAGCCTGCAATGATCGCAAAGCTCCCGTTTGGAGAGACCCGGAAGATTTTGTTCAGAAGAGGGCCGAACAGGCGGGCAATCAGACGGATGCAGTTGGTGGACATCAGCAGGTTTGTGATGATCAAAAAGGGAAACAGTGTGGGAAAGACTGTATGAAACCATAGCAGCAGACCTTTGCTGGCTCCATTAAATACATCTTTTGGAAATAAAAGCATAAAGGCAAAACAGATCAGAACTCCGATTCCGGCCAGATTTTTTCTCATAGGAAAACTCCGATTCACTTGTTGTTATATGTATATGACGATATGGGACATTTATCAGTGGAAAGTTTTAGAAGAAACCGGCATACGATAATTTGAAACATCCAACGGGAGAAAGTTCTATGCGTCACAGATATATCAGCTATTTTGCGGGAATTTTTCTTCTGGCATTTTTTGCCGTATTAAATACCGGGGTTTTGATTTCTGTCAGTGGATTTCAGAGACTTCAAAAACCGGTGGTATCTCAGCCTGATTTTCGCAGGCAGCCTGTTTCTGAAACCATGCAGGTTTATTTGAAACAGGCTGCAGATCCGGGACGGGACGTGGGACTCTACTGGATGGCAACAGACTTTGAAAACCGCAGATTTCCAGGAAAAGTCTCACCCTCCGGATTTCAGAAGCTGTACAGCCAATGGCGAAACCAAACGGCTGGGATGCTTATGTGCAATCATGCAGGGCAATCTGGAATGATGTAAAATATTTCCCCATCCCGCAGTCTCTGGATGATACCGAGGATAAGATTTCTTATGTTGATTCCTGGATGTTTGAACGAAATTACGGAGGAAAACGGGGGCATGAGGGAACAGATATTATGGCAGAGAAAAATACGCCCGGGTATTATCCTGTTGTAAGCATGACGGATGGTGTCGTAACCGAAAAAGGCTGGCTGGAAAAGGGCGGCTGGAGGATTGGGATCACGGCACCGACGGGAGCGTATTTTTATTATGCACATCTGGATTCTTATGCGGAGCTTGAGAAGGGAGATCCGGTAAAGGCAGGAGATCTGCTCGGATATATGGGGGACAGCGGATATGGAGAGGAGGGAACAACAGGGGAGTTTCCGGTGCATCTCCACCTTGGAATTTATCTGAAAGAAGGAACGGAAGAAATCAGCGTAAATCCGTATCCGGTGCTGCAGTATGCAGAAAATGCCAGAATAAAATGTGTGTATTCCAGGTAGTCTTACTATAGGAATTATGGTATAATCATGTTCATGTGGAGGAATGAATATGAATTTACCAAATACATTTGAAGAAAAGATGAAACACCTTTTGGGTGAAGAATATGAGGATTATTTAAAATGCTATGAGGAGCCGCGTCATTACGGACTCCGTGTCAATACAAACAAAATTTCCGTGGAGGATTTCTTGAAAATCGCTCCATGGCCGCTGCGTCCGGTTCCATGGATCTCAAATGGATTTTATTATGACGGAGATCAGATCCAGCCGGCAAAGCATCCGTACTATTTTGCAGGACTGTATTATCTGCAGGAGCCAAGCGCGATGACACCGGCAGACCGGCTTTTGATCGAGCCGGGAGACCGGGTGCTGGATGTATGTGCCGCTCCCGGAGGAAAGGCGACAGAGCTTGGGGCAAAGTTACAGGGAAAAGGAGTTCTGATGGCAAATGACATCAGCAATTCCAGAGCCAAAGGTCTGCTGAAGAATATTGAATTATTCGGAATCGGAAATATGCTGGTGCTCAGCGAAGAGCCGGGCAAGCTGACCGAGTATTTTCCGGAATATTTTGACAAGATCCTGATCGATGCTCCGTGTTCCGGAGAAGGAATGTTTCGAAAAGATAAAAAGATGGTCAAAGCATGGGAAGAGCATGGTCCGGAGTTTTTCTCAAAAATTCAGCGAAGTATCATCACGCAGGCGGCATCCATGTTGCGTCCTGGTGGAATGATGCTGTACTCTACCTGTACCTTTGATCCGTCAGAGAATGAGCAGACCATCGAATATCTGCTGGAAGAATATCCGGAGTTTGAGATTTGTGAGATGACAGGATATGAAGGCTTTGCACCGGGAATGCCGGAAGTGACAGACAGCAAAAACCCGAATCTTGCAAAGACAGTCCGGATTTTTCCGCATCGAATGGAAGGGGAAGGACATTATCTTGCACTGTTGAAAAAGGGGGAAGGCTCTCCGATTGCTCTGAAAGAAAAGGATTCTAAAAAAGGCGGAAAACTGCCGGAAGAGCTGGAAGAGTTTTTCCGGAACGTTTCCTGGAAACCGGAAGCATCAAGACTGGATATCCATGGAGAGAGAGTCTACTATATGCCGAAGGGACTTCCAAAGCTGAACGGTGTCCGCTTTTTAAGAACCGGATTGCTGCTCGGAGAACTTAAGAAAAAGCGGTTTGAACCGAGTCAGGCGTTTGCAATGTCACTGAAAAAAGAAGAGTATGCCAATATTCTGGATTTGTCCGTACAGGATGAACGTGTGATCAAATATTTAAAAGGAGAGACTCTGGATGTAGAAGATCTTGTCTCCCGCAAGGAGAAAGGATGGTATCTGGTCTGTGTGGACGGATATCCGCTCGGATTCGGAAAACTGGCAAACCAGACGCTGAAAAACAAATATCTGCCGGGCTGGCGCTGGCAGTCATAAGGATGAAAAGAGATGAAGATAAGACTGGATAAATATCTCGCAGATATGGGAGTGGGCACAAGAACAGAAGTAAAGCGGGCGATTTCCAAAGGCAGAGTGTCTGTGGATGGCGCTTGTGTGAAAAAGCCGGAAACAAAGATCGATACCGAAGAGACAACCGTTGTATTCGACGGTCAGACCGTCGGCTACACAAAAAAAGAATATTATATGCTGCACAAGCCGCCGGGGTGATTTCGGCAACAGAGGATGCCAGAGAAAAGACGGTGATCGACCTGATTGTTTCCCGCAAAAGAAAGGATCTGTTTCCGGTAGGACGTCTGGATAAAGATACCGAAGGGTTGCTGCTGATCACCAATGACGGGGAACTGGCGCATCGGCTGCTTTCCCCGAAAAAGCATGTAGATAAGACGTATTATGCGAAAGTGCAGGGGATCGTTACGCAGGAAGATGTCCGTAAATTTGCAGAAGGCGTGGATATCCATGAGAAAAAGCTGACTGCTCCTGCAGTGTTGGAGGTAGTAAAGTCGGGAGAAGTTTCAGAGATTCTTCTGACGATCTGCGAAGGGAAGTTTCATCAGGTGAAGCGGATGTTTGAAGCAGTCGGTAAGAAAGTCATTTATCTGAAGAGGCTCAGTATGGGACCGCTTCAGCTGGATGAAACTTTGATGCCCGGCGAATACCGGGAATTGACAGAGAAAGAGAAGGGTACACTATGCTCAGTGGAAAAAAGCAGTAATTTTTGATATGGATGGGACGCTGACGGATTCCATGTGGATCTGGCCGGAAGTGGACCGGATCTTTTTAAAGAAATACCATCTGACCCCGCCGCCCGGATTCGCCAAGGCATTGGAGGGAAAAAGCTACACAGAGACCGCACAGTATTTTCTGGATGTATTTCCAGAGCTCTCCTGTTCACTGGAAGATGTGCAAAAGGAGTGGATCGATATGACACTGCATCTGTATCAGACCCAAGTGGAGCTAAAGCCGGGGGCAAAAGGATTTCTGGAATTTTTAAAACAGGAGCAGATCCTGATGGGAATTGCTACGAGCAATGCAAAGGAGCTGGCTCTTGCCGCTCTGGACGCGCTGCAGATCCGGGAGTATTTTTCTTCTGTACGCACCGGATGTGAAGTGAAAAAAGGAAAGCCTGCACCGGATGTTTATCTGAAAGTGGCAGAGGACCTCGGTGTACAGCCGGAAGAGTGTCTGGTATTTGAAGATGTTCCAAAGGGGATCGAAGCCGGGCGCAATGCGGGAATGACAGTGTGTGCAGTGGATGATGCATTCTCGGCAAGTGATGAAAAAGAGAAAAAAGAAAAGGCGGACTATTTTATCCGCAGTTATGATGAGATCCAAGCAAAAACATATGAAAGATGTGGAGTATAAATACATGAGAGAAAGGTTTTTACCAATTTGCAGACAGGATATGAAAGACAGAGGATGGGACCGGGTCGATTTTGTCTATATTACCGGAGATGCGTATGTCGATCATCCGTCTTTTGGTCCTGCCGTGATCACAAGACTTCTGGAATCCAGAGGCTATCGGATCGGGATCATTTCCCAGCCGGACTGGAAGGACAAAGACAGTGTGACCATATACGGAGAGCCAAGGCTTGCATTTTTAGTATCTGCCGGCAATATGGATTCTATGGTGAATCACTATTCTGTCTCCAAAAAGCGCAGAAAATCCGATGCCTATACGCCCGGCGGCGTGATGGGCAGACGTCCGGATTATGCAACCGTGGTCTATGGAAACCTGATCCGTCAGACCTACAAACAGACGCCGGTTATTCTCGGCGGAATTGAAGCGAGCCTTCGAAGGCTTGCACACTATGATTACTGGTCTGACCGGCTGAAACGTTCCGTCCTTCTGGACTCCGGAGCAGATATGATTTCCTACGGGATGGGTGAACACTCGATCGTAGAGATTGCGGAAGCCCTGGATGCAGGAATTGCCGTGTCAGATATCACTTACATCAGCGGGACAACAGTCAAGACAAAATCTCTGGATTCGGTTTATGATGCCGTGATGCTTCCGTCTTTTGAAGAATTAAAAGCGGACAGGCTTTCTTATGCCAGAAGTTTTTACACCCAGTACTGTAATACGGATCCATTTTCCGGAAAACGTCTGGTCGAACCGTATTCCGAACATTTATATGTGGTACAGAACCCTCCGGCAAAACCGCTGACACAGATGGAGATGGATGATGTCTATGCACTGCCGTTTACCCGCTGTGCCCATCCGGATTATGAAAAACTGGGAGGAGTTCCGGCGACCGCAGAGATCAAGTTCAGTCTGATCAGCAACAGGGGCTGTTTTGGCGGATGCAGCTTCTGCGCACTGACCTTCCACCAGGGGCGGATCGTACAGACACGAAGTCACGAATCTCTGCTGCAGGAGGCAAAGGAGATCACGCAGGATCCTGATTTTAAGGGATATATCCATGATGTGGGCGGACCGACTGCAAATTTCCGGCATCCATCCTGTGAAAAGCAGATGACCAAAGGCGTGTGTAAGACAAAGCAGTGTCTGTTCCCGACACCTTGCAAAAACCTGAATGCAGATCACAAAGACTATGTAGCACTTCTGCGAAAGCTGAGAAAAGTTCCGAAAGTGAAGAAAGTCTTTATCCGTTCCGGAATTCGTTTCGACTATCTGCTGGCGGACGCAGATGATACGTTTTTGAAAGAATTATGTGAGTATCATGTCAGCGGACAGTTAAAGGTGGCACCGGAACACGTTTCAGATCCGGTTCTTTCTATGATGGGGAAACCGGCCAACAATGTGTATGAGACCTTTACGAAAAAGTTTTATGCCATGAACCAGAAAATCGGAAAAGAGCAATATCTGGTTCCGTATCTGATGTCCTCTCATCCGGGATCAACGTTAAAAGAAGCAGTGGAACTGGCAGAATACTGCAGAGATCTTGGATATATGCCGGAGCAGGTGCAGGATTTCTATCCGACTCCGTCTACAATTTCTACCTGTATGTACTATACCGGTGTGGATCCGCGGACAATGAAACCGGTCTATGTTCCGAAAAATCCGCATGAGAAAGCCCTGCAGAGAGCGTTGATCCAGTATCGGAATCCGGAAAACTATGATCTGGTTGCAGAGGCGCTGAAAAAAGCCGGCAGAACAGATCTGATCGGATTTGAAAAGAATTGTCTGATCCGCCCGCGCAGATTGAAAAAGGAACAGCCTGTCAAAACGGGCAGACCAAAACAGAAGAAAAAGACCATACGGAATGTACAGAAAAAGAAGACAGAAAAGAGGCGTGGAAGATGAAAATTGCAGTGATCACCGGGGCATCCTCCGGTATGGGGCGGGAGTTTGTCCGCCAGATTCCGCATTTCTATATGAACCTGGATGAATTGTGGATCATTTCACGCAGAAAAGACCGACTGGAAGCGATCGCGAAGACCTGTTCGGTTCCGGTCCGCATCTTTGCAGGAGATTTGACAGATCCGATGTTTCTTCAAACGGTCAAAGATACACTGCAGCGTCTAAGACCCGATATCCGGATGCTGGTGAATGCAGCAGGCTTCGGAAAAAGCGGTACTGTTTTGGATATCGCAAAAGAAGAGTGGCCCGCACAAAGTGAGATGGTGCGTCTCAACTGTGAGGCATTGACAAACATGACGCTTTTGTGTGCGCCCTATCTGTCACAAGGAAGTCGGCTCCTGCAGATTGCATCTGCTGCGGCATTTGCTCCGCAGCCCGGGTTTGCGGTTTATGCAGCCACCAAATCTTATGTACTCAGCTTTTCCAGAGCTCTTGGCGCAGAGTGGAAGAAAAAAGGAATCTATGTCACTGCAGTCTGCCCGGGACCTGTGGACACAGAATTTTTTGAGCGGTGCGGGCAACCTGAAAATCCGCTCAAAAAATGACAATGGCCAAAAGGCTCCAAACAGTAGTAAAACAGGCGACTTCTGGATGCGAGAACGAAAAAAGCAGTCTCAATCTTCGGGTTCTGGATGAGGGCACTGTACATACTGGTCAGGATCGTTCCGGTC
>ENA-OQBJ01000158-OQBJ01000158.1-human-gut-metagenome-genome-assembly--contig:-NODE-158-length-35441-cov-2.248032_pt1 | contig 35441 bp, 49 predicted proteins | sample MGYA00242743_ERZ504545 | MGnify/ENA primary metagenome ERZ504545 (study PRJEB26092, sample SAMD00036252) | human gut metagenome | host: Homo sapiens | study: EMG produced TPA metagenomics assembly of... | reverse complement strand
CTCTGATCTTTTTAGAGAAATCCTCTTCAAATTTCAATCACGGTTTGTAATAATACCAACTAATTTCTTTCCTTCAGTGATCGGCACACCTGAAATTCTGAATTTCGCCATCAGGTTATTCGCATCTTCCAGTGTGTTATCCGGTGACAAGTAAAATGGATCTGTAATGACGCCATTCTCGGAACGCTTTACCTTGTCCACTTCTTCTGCCTGCTGTTCGATTGACATATTTTTATGGATAATTCCGATGCCCCCCTGTCTGGCCATTGCAATTGCCATGCGATGCTCTGTAACGGTATCCATTCCAGCACTCATCATCGGAATGTTTAACTTAATTTTTTTTAGTCAGGTAAGTAGATAAATCTACCTGGTTCGGAATTACTTCTGAATATGACGGAACCAAAAGCACATCATCAAATGTAATACCTTCTCCAATTATCTTTCCCATGATTTGAACCTCTCTTTCTTTTGTTTATTCATATTTAACAGCTATCTTAGCGAATCACACCTACATTTGTCAACATCTTTTGAAATGTTTTATTTTAATACAATATTTTCTTCAGTTTTTGATTAATTTTCTGATTACTTTCTGATTACTTTTCTAGGTGCTTTAACAAAGAATCCTTCAACAATTGTCTCATTTGGTTCGAACAAAATCTTGCACACTTCGCCTTTATTTGAAGCGATCAGCGCATAAATTTTTGCATCTTTTTTTCCAGATGTGTAATCATATGTTTTAATCTTTTTATACTGCATTAATTCTACCGCCCCGACCGGTGCCAGAAGTTCCATCTGATCTGCATCTACAGAAAACATCCTTTTTCTTCTGGCCTTATTCATGATTTTGTCAATATCAAGATCACCATTTACAAATACATACTCATACTCCACATTCAGATTGCGGAACATCAGCACATCGATCACGATCATCACAACTGGTAATATAATTCCCACCGGTATAACAAAAACCAAAAGCACTGACACAACAGTTAATGCTATCAGTCCCACTTTCTTAAGTGTATCCTTTGAGTCCGCCTGTTTTTTTATCAGCTGCTCTGTGTAAAAATCATCCATTTTTCTTTCCTCCAAGTCTGCTTTAAGCTACGTCTATTGTAGCACACCTGGCAGTAAAAAGAAAACTCCTCTGACGAGGAGTTCTCAAAAATTTAATATATATACCGTTTATGATTTACATCATACCCATGCCCGGATTTCCTGCCGGCACAGCCGGTGCATCTTCTTTGATATCAGCCACAACAGACTCTGTTGTAAGGAGTGTAGAAGCAACAGATGTTGCATTCTGAAGCGCACTTCTTGTAACCTTTGCCGGATCAAGAATTCCGTTTTCAACCATATCTACATACTGTTCTGTCAGGGCATCAAATCCTGTTCCGACTTCTGACTCTCTTACTTTGTTAATAATAACAGCACCTTCGAGTCCTGCATTTGCAGAAATGTGGAATAACGGAGCTTCCAGGGCTTTCAGTACAACTTTGGCACCTGTCTTCTCATCGCCTTCCAGTTCTTCAATTGCCTTAGCAACTGCTTTTGATGCATGGATATAAGCTGATCCACCACCGGAAATGATGCCTTCTTCTACTGCTGCTCTTGTAGCATTCAGAGCATCTTCCATACGAAGTTTTGCTTCTTTCATCTCAGTCTCTGTTGCTGCTCCGACACGGATAACAGCTACTCCGCCTGCCAGTTTTGCAAGTCTTTCCTGCAGTTTTTCTCTATCGAAATCAGATGTTGTCTCTTCGATCTGAGCCTTGATCTGTGCAACACGATCTGCGATTGCATTCTTGTCTCCCATGCCATCAACGATGACTGTATTTTCTTTCTGTACTTTTACAGATTTTGCGCGTCCAAGCTGATCCATCGTTGTATCTTTCAGTTCCATGCCAAGCTCTTCTGAAATTACCTGACCACCTGTCAATGTAGTCGATGTCTTTTAACATCTCTTTTCTTCTGTCGCCATATCCAGGTGCTTTAACTGCAACAACATTGAATGTTCCACGCAGTTTATTAACGATCAGTGTTGTAAGAGCTTCTCCTTCGATATCCTCTGCAATGATAAGAAGTCTTGCTCCCGCCTGAACGACCTGCTCCAGAAGTGGAAGGATTTCCTGAATGTTAGAAATCTTTCTTATCTGTGATCAGGATATATGGATCATCCAGATTAGCCTCCATTTTGTCCATGTCTGTTGCCATATATGCAGATACATATCCGCGGTCAAACTGCATTCCTTCTACAAGGTCCAGCTCTGTCTTCATAGTTTTAGATTCTTCAATTGTGATGACTCCGTCATTAGATACTTTTTCCATAGCGTCTGCTACCATCTGTCCGACTTCAGCATCACCTGCTGAGATTGCTGCTACTTTTGCAATCTGGTCTTTGTCTTTTACTTTGCTTGACATCTTTGCAATTGCTTCAACAGCCACATCTGTAGCTTTTCTCATCCTTTACGGAGAATGATTGGGTTAGCTCCTGCTTCCAGGTTCTTCATACCTTCATGAACCATTGCCTGTGCAAGTACGGTTGCTGTTGTAGTACCGTCTCCGGCTACATCATTTGTCTTGGAAGCGACTTCTTTAATCAGCTGTGCTCCCATGTTCTCAAATCTGTCTTCCAGTTCGATCTCTTTTGCAATTGTAACACCATCATTTGTGATCAGTGGTGCTCCGAATGATTTATCCAGAACTACATTACGTCCTTTTGGTCCGATTGTTACTCTTACTGTATCAGCAAGTTTATTAACGCCTTCTTCCAAAGCTCTTCTTGCTTCTGCACCATATTTAATTTCTTTTGCCATTGGTATCTACCTCCTGAAATATATAAATGATTTGCTTAATTACTCACAGATGGCTAAAATATCATCTTGTTTTACGATGATGTATTCTTCGTCATCAATCTCAACATTTGTTCCTGCATATTTGGAATAAATTACCTGCTGACCTGCTGTAACGTGCATCTCAACTTCTTTTCCATTCACCATTCCGCCTGGTCCTACAGCGATAACCTCTGCCTGCTGTGGTTTTTCTTTGGACTGTCCAGGGATCACGATTCCTGACTTTGTAGTCTCCTCTGCTACACACTGTTTTAATACAACTCTGTCACCTAATGGTACTAACTTCATATCTATTCCTCCTTAAATCATTTTCTGTATTATTAGCACTCAACAAAAGAGAGTGCTGAAAGATTCTAGATATAAAATAGCACTCTCTTTTTGGTTTGTCAACACACTTTCTATTTAGTTTAGAAGTTTTTTATAAAATCCGTTTTGTATTTTGAATTTCATCACTTTTCCAGCCTTATTCCAGTAACGTTCTTTTATAATTCCTTTACATATCACCGGATCTTCTAAATTCTCAATGCTGCATTCATAAATACCATCCAATGAATATGATGTAAGTTCCGCTTCTTCAGATACCAGATACAACGTTTCTTCTTCCTCATCATATGCTATGATCTTACATAAATATTCCGTTTCATCAAAAAACTGTCCTCCAGAATCACACGTTCCATTCGGAGTTTTGCTGTACATCCTTCATATCCCACTGCCTGTATCCTCCTTTTATAGTATGAAAAGGGTATCAGTCGCCCGATACCCTTTATAATTCTTATTATTTTGTACGTTCTGCTTTAATGCGGTCCAGTTCAGTAAATACGTAATCATTGATTACTTTAATATACGTTCCTTTCATTCCCGAAGAGCGGGATTCTATTACCCCTGCACTTTCGAATTTTCTAAGAGCATTTACAATAACGGATCTTGTAATTCCTACTCGATCTGCAATCTTACTTGCAACAAGGATTCCTTCGGCTCCATCCAGTTCATCAAATATATGAATGATCGCCTCCAGTTCCGAATAAGACAATGTGCTGATCGCAGACTGTACAATATGCTCTTTTCTGGTCTCTTCTGCACTTTCTTCATTCACGGATCTTAACATCTCAAGGCCAACGACCGTCGTTCCATATTCGCTCAGAATAATGTCGTCAATTTCATACACCTTATCTTTTTTATAAATAAAAAGTGTTCCAAGTCGTTCTCCGGCAATGTCAATAGGTGTAATGATCGCCTGGTAACCTTTGACAGTTTCTTCGGAAAATCCAAGTGTCTGAAGATTTACATTTTCTTTTGTTGATAAGATACTAAGCAGACGCTCATTCAGCATATCATCTACATGCTTTCCGATCTCTCTCTCGATCAATTCGGTAATGTAAGGCACACCTTCACATTTGCTTCCGCCAAGCACTTTTCCTTTTTTACTGATCACCAATACGTTCGAATCCAGAATCTCTGTAAGGACTTCACAGATATCGTTAAATACGACTTTGCTCGAACTGTTGTTATGCAGTAATTTGTTGATTTTTCTGGTTTTATCCAACAATTGTACGCCCATTTACATTCCTCCATCCTTATGAATGTATATTATCATACAATTCTGAAACATTCAACGAATTTTCCTAATTTTCCTTAGTATTTTCAATATTTTCTACATATCCACACTGTTCATCACTGCAGACCAGTTTATTTCCCTTTTCAAGCATATATGCGCCACATCTCGGGCATTTTTTTTGTTGATGCTTCTGCCATGACATAAATTCACATTCCGGATTATCTTCACATCCGTAATATCTTCTTCCTTTTTTCGTTTTACGGATTACAACGTCTTTTCCGCAGATTGGGCATGGTACTCCTATTTTTTCCAGATATGGTTTGGTGTTACGGCAATCCGGGAATCCTGGACAAGCAGAATTTTCCATGCGGACCATACTTCACTACCATATTACGTCCACATTGTTCACAGATTACATCTGTAACTTCATCTTCTATTTTCACCTGTTCCAGTTCTTTTTCAGCTTTTTCTACTGCTGCTTCCAGATCTGGATAGAAGTTTTCAATAATTGTTTTCCATCTGACTTTGCCTTCTGCGACTCCATCAAGAAGACTTTCCATATTAGCTGTAAAGTTCACATCTACAATACTTGGGAATGACTGCTTCATAATATGATTTACAACTTCTCCAATCTCAGTCAGATAGAGATTTTTATTTTCTTTGGCCACATAACGTCTTGCAATAATTGTGGAAATTGTCGGCGCATAAGTACTTGGACGGCCGATTCCGAGTTCTTCCAGTGTCTTAACCAGTGTTGCTTCTGTATAATGAGCCGGCGGCTGCGTAAAGTGCTGCTTCGTATCAAGGCTTTCCTTCGTAAGAACCGAATCCATATCGAGACCTTTTAATAATACATTGTTCTCTTCTTTTGCCTCTCCCGCTTCTGTGTACACACTTTTGAAACCTTCAAATGAAACTTTGGATGCGGCAACAGTAAAACGGTACTGTCCTGCTGCAATCTTAACAGAAGTGGTCTCATATCTCGCCGGCTGCATTCTGCTGGCGATAAAGCGTTTCCACACAAGCTGATACAGACGGAACTGATCCCTGCTCAGGAATTCTTTCACTGCTGCCGGAGTTCTGGTTACATCAGTCGGACGAATCGCCTCATGCGCATCCTGAATGATTTTCTTATCAGAAGTCTTCTTTGCATCACCCTCCGCTACATATTCTTCTCCGAATCCTTCTTTGATATATTCTCTTACTGCTGCATCTGCTTCCTCTGAAATACGGTAGAATCAGTACGCAGATATGTGATCAGACCTACCGTTCCACTGCCTTGATGTCAACACCTTCATATAACTGCTGCGCAATACGCATTGTCTTAGCCGTCGCAAAATTCAGCGCTTTAGACGCTTCCTGCTGAAGTGTACTGGTTGTAAAAGGTACCGGTGCTTTCTTTGTTCTTTCTCCTTTTTTTATGTCTGCAACAGAATAATCTGCATTCTCTACTTCTTTGACAATTGCATCCAGTTCTTCCTTTGATGAAATCGTCATCTTATTTTTCTCTGTTCCATAGAATTTAGCCGTAAGAAGTTTTCTTTCGCCTTTCACTTTCAGATTCGCATCAAGTGTCCAATACTCTTCCGGTATAAATGCATCTATCTCCTCTTCTCTGTCTGCAATAATTCGAAGTGCAACAGACTGTACACGGCCGGCACTTAATCCCCTCTTAACCTTTGCCCACAAAAGCGGACTGATCTTGTAGCCTACAATTCTGTCCAGGACACGACGTGCCTGCTGTGCATCTACTAGATCCATGTCTATCTCTCTTGGATTCTTAAGCGACGCTTTTACTGCATTCTTGGTAATCTCATTAAAACTGATTCGATAAAATTTTTTATCCTCTAATTTTAACGCTTTACTCAGATGCCAGGATATTGCTTCTCCTTCACGGTCCGGGTCAGTTGCCAGATAAATCTTGTCAGCTTTCTTCACTTCCTTGCGAAGCTTTGCAAGGATTTCTCCCTTTCCTCTGATCGTTATATATTTTGGTTCATAATCATTTTCAATATCGATACCCATCTGGCTCTTGGGCATATCTCTTACGTGACCATTCGATGCGGTCACTACATAATTACTTCCTAAAAACTTTTTAATTGTTTTCACCTTCGCAGGTGACTCCACGATTACCAGATAGCGTGCCATAATTTCCTCCATAATAGCGGCTGTATCTTTACTGCAGCCTTATATAATAATTTCTGGATACTTCCTTTACATATCCATTTAATTCTAACGTGATCAGTCTTTCCATTAACTCTGTAACCGAAAGTCCTGTTTCTTTCATCAGCTGATTTGTCCCTTTCGGAAACAAATCGAGACAACTATACACCATAAACTCAGGACTTTCAAGCATTTTTTCACTTTTGTTTCCTTTTTGCCCGATTTCCACCGGATTAATGTTCCATTCATCCATCAATTCTTCCGGGGTAATCAGTATCCCCGCTCCCTGCCTGATCAGTCTGTGACACCCCTGACTTAACACACTGTTTACCGGTCCCGGAAGAGCATATACATCCTTTCCCTGCTCCAGTGCAAGATCCGCAGTAATCAATGATCCGCTCCTTTCTTTTGCTTCCATAATAAGTATCCAGTCCGCCAGCGCACTGATGATTCGATTTCTTCTTGGAAAATTCCACGCATACGGCTGGGTTCCTGGTGAAAATTCGGATACTATTCCTCCTTTTTCCTGTATATCCATATACAATCCTATATTCTCTCTTGGATAACAGACATCCACTCCGCATCCAAGTACCGCATATGTCACACCACTTTCTTTAGCCCAACTGCTATTTAACGCTCCTCTTTGTCCTGCACCGTCAATTCCTCTTGCCATACCACTTATTATCTGTATTCCTGCTTCTGCAAGGCTTTTTCCATATTGTAATGCCATCTGTTCACCATACGCCGTACAGTTTCTCGCCCCTACAATCGCCGCACTTTTTCTTTTTTCATCCGGAAGTTGTCCGAGTACATACAATGCATACGGAGGATCGGTAATATATTTCAGTTTTTCCGGATACGTCTTTAAAAAGTACGGGTATAAACTGTATTCTTTTTTCTTCTGTCCTTCTCCATTTTTCTTCAAGTTTTGTATCTTTTTTTGCATTCTTTAATATCGCCACATCCTTCTCGTTTAGAAAGCGCAGTTTATCTAACTTAGTTTCTTCTATATAATATATGGCTTTTCCAGATCCATATACCTCTCTTAGTTTTTGCTTCTTCAGATCTGTAATCTCTTTTATTCCTGCCAGCCAGTATTCGTAGATCATCTGCTTTTCTCCTTTCTTAACGTCCCCAATATTTTTTATCCAACGACCGATAAGCGATTGCCTCTTTTAAATGCTTCTCCGTCACTTTTTCACTGTAATCCAAATCAGCAATCGTTCTTGCAACTCGTAAAATCTTATGATATGTTCTCGCTGTCAGCCCCATCCTTTCAAATGCCTTCTCCATCAACTTTCTTTCCGCACTGCCTAATGGAATATAGGTCCTGATTTCTCCCGGTCCAAGCATAGAGTTTGTACGGATTTGCGTTCCCTCGTATCTTTTTTTTCTGTAATTTTCTTGCTTCTACTACTCTGCTTCGTATTACCTCCGATGATTCCTCCTCTTTTTTTCCTATCCTTTCTATATCCAGTTCCCGGTACTCCACTTTCGGTGTCTCAATACACAGATCCATACGATCCAGAAATGGCTGACTTATCTTTCCAAGATATTTCTGGATCTGTGACGGCGTACATGAACATTTCTGCATATCCGGATAATTACCGCATGGGCACGGATTCATGGCTGCTACCAGCATAAATTCTGCCGGAAATGTAAAATTTCCATAATTTCTGGCAATATGTATCTGATGTTCCTCCAAAGGCTGTCTCAACACTTCCAGTACATTTCTCGGAAACTCTGCCAGTTCATCCAAAAATAACACACCTCCGTGAGCCATACTGATTTCTCCCGGTCTTGGTGTCATTCCCCCTCCAACTAATGCAGTCTTCGTTATGGTATGATGAACACTTCGAAACGGACGCCTGGTGATCAAAGGCTGCTCTTTATCTATCATTCCAAGTACACTGTATATTCTGGTAATCTCCAGGCTCTCCTCCAATGACAATTCCGGTAAAATCGTCGCAATCCTTCTTGCAATCATCGACTTGCCGGATCCCGGCGGTCCTGCCATCAATAAATTATGTCCTCCCGCCACGGCAATCTCCGCTGCCCTCTTCACCGCATTTTGACCACATATGTCTGAAAAATCCTCTTTTTTATTTTCGAAAATATTTCTTTGAGCGGAGGACCTTCCCTGTTTTTTTCTATGTATCTCTTTTTCATCTCCGTTCAGATATGCGCAGAGTTTTTCCAGATTATCAGCGGGAAGAATCTTTATCCCGCTCACAAGCCTGCCTTCTATTTCATTTTCTTCCGGCAAAATACAGGCAGTACAGCCCTGATTCTTAGCTTCCATAACGATTGGCAGCACACCTGACACACCTCTTATTTTCCCTTCCAGACTCACCTCACCAATCACTGCCACACCTTTTAGTGCCTCTTCCGGTACATAATTCATTGCTGCCAGAACCGCCAGTGCAATCGGCAGATCAAACGACGCTCCTCTTTTTCTAACTGTTGCCGGAGCCAGATTCACAATAATCTTCTTAGCCGGTAATTTCATTCCCGAATTGCGAATTGCTGTACGCACTCTCTCTGATGCTTCTTTTACTTCCGAAGACAGATATCCTACCATGTGAAACATCGGAAGTCCGTTACTGACATCAGCCTCCACTCTGATCATCTCTACACTCAGTCCCTGAACAGCTGCAGATAAAACTGTACAAAACGACATCTACATACTCCTTTCTGTATCCGTATCCACCAGGTTCGATCGTGATTCCTGCACCCGGCTTTTTTCGGTACAAGCTTATTAAATTAAATTTACAATTGATATTCCGGCCGAAATAGCCGTTAAAGAAGCAGCTGCTCATCGCATTGCTGCATAGGATAAAACGAAAAAAGAACAGAATATATGATTCCTCATCTTCGTTAAATGTGCAATCATCATATCCTATTCTTTCTGTTATGTCAATATTTTTCCAGTTCCATTTTCTGTTTCCTGTTGCAGTTTGTATTTCGTTCCACTTTGATCTGCACTTCTTCCATTAAAACGTCCTAACACCACACCAAGTATTCCACTTAAGATCAACAGGAAGTAAAAACTGATCCCACGATTCACCAATACTACAGCAGCAACCGGTACCGAAGAAAACATACCGGCAAATAATTTTACAAAAGAAAATTCACTGATTCCTTCCGCTCCCGGAAACGGAAGAAGCGCTGTTGTCATATATAATATAATCTGATGTAAAAAAAGACTTCCAAATGTACTGCCTGCTTCTCCCATTGCATGATATACTGCCCACGGAACGCTGAACCAGCAGATAATCTGTACCAGGCTCACCCCAATTACCTGTAATGTAAGGTTTGGATCTTTTTTAAAAAAATCTTTGCAATTTTCAAAATCATGTAATATATCATTGATTTTACTTTCCATTTTCTCTTTATGTCTAAATGGAAGTTTCATAACCAAAAAGCGAATCCCTTTTACGATTTTTCTTTTCAGTCTGTCAGATATGATCACGATCATCAGTGCGGCAATAAAAACCAGATTCATAATATAACCAACCAATGCCAGTATCAGCATAATTTTATTCAGGTGTATTCTTCCTGTCAGAATCCAGAACGCTGCAATGTTTTCCATCAGAAATGCTGCAATCTGAAAACTCGTAAGCTCTGTTAAAAGCGCCATCGTTCCATGTGCACGTGGATCTTATCTTTGCTCATCGCATATAGCTGCAATGCTGTCCTCCGGTCGCCGATGGTGTTACCGAACTGAAGAAATAGCCAATATATGCATATTTCATAGCCTCTTTAAAGCTTACCCGATATCCAAAAGATACTAAAACTTTTCTCAGATTAATACCTTCTGCAATATTAAACACTGCTGCCAGACCAAGGCCTGCCGTCAGCCATTTCGGATCCGCATTTTTCATTGCATTCCATACAGATTCTATATCCGCACCCTTCAATACAATAAATGTGACTACGAGCACCAGCAATATAAATAACACAATATATTTTTTAACTGATCTCTGACCTTCCTGCTGTTTCATACTTTTCTTCAATCCTTCTAAATTCATATCCTTGTGCCTTTAACATTGGAATTGCTTTTTTCAGTGCTTCAATTGTTTCCTTCCGGTGCCACATTTCTCCTCTTCCATCATGCAGGCATATCACTGCTCCCGGAAATACACGTCTAAGAATTTTATTACAGATACTGTCTGCCGTCTCCTTTGCAGACCAGTCCTGCGCCATTACATCCCAAAAAATCAGTTGCAAATGCATTTTCCTGATGCAGTATAAACTCATCAGGTTCAAATGTCCCCATGGTGGTCTGTATTCTTTTACGTCAATTCCCATTTTTCCCATAATCTTCCTGGATTCTTTCAGAGCCCTTTTCGTCCTTCCAGGTCCGAACAGCATTGCACTTTGATGACTCAAAGAATGTATTCCTATCGAATATCCACTTTTTTTCATCCGTTTCACAATATCCGGATGTCCCTGTGCAGCTTCCGCTACCATGAAAAAAGGTTGCCGGAACCTGTTCCTGATCCAGAAGATCCAGTAATTTGTTCGTATATACGGTATCAGGTCCGTCGTCAAATGTCAGATATAAAACCTTTTCTTCTTTTTTCGCCATCTTTTTGTCTCTGATAATCCAGTGGTACTTCATCAGATATGTTGGAATGATACTATATCCAAGTGCTCCTGCACCTATAATTCCTGCCTTTACTGCTTTCTTCATTATGCCGTCATCCTCTCTTCCATGATCTCTACCGCCTTATCCAGAGAAACATCTATCATTTCCTTCCGGGCATGTCTTACATTCTCATCCATCTGTTTCAGAAGTTTTCTGTCATTCAGAAGTTTTTCCAGTTCCGGAATATAATCCTCGTGTTTTCCCCATACCACTTTTGCAAATCCTTTTTCTGCCGCATACCTTGCATTGTTCATTTCCTGCTCCAGAAATGGATGAATCACAAATAACGGTACCTGACTGTGAAGAATTTCAAACAACGTGATCCCTCCGGCTTTTGTGATCACAAGATCTGCCCACCGCATATATTTACTGATATTTTCTGTATATCCCAGTACTTTGACATCCTCATACCGGTTCACCCATTCTTCGTACATTTTATGATTCTTTCCCGTAATAACAATGGTCTGAACAGATTGCATACTATGCAATTTTCCCAGTAATCTTCTCAAATCTGGCATGAGGCCAAGTCCGCCTCCCATTACAAGAACTCTGCGAACTTCTTTTTCATTTTCCAGATGTTTCCTGTCCATATTCAAGAACTGCTGACGTACAGGAATTCCTGTTACAAGAATATTCTCTGCTTTTGTACCTTCACAGATCAGATGCTCCTTAATCTCCCTAGTAGGTGCCAGATACAGATCTGTCTGATCTGCTTTCCATTCCGGATGCATGCTGATATCTGTAATACATGTAACCAGCGGTGTCGAAAGTCCAGTCTTTTCTTTATATGATGCAATTGCCTTTACACACATCGGATGTGTACAGACAATAACATCCGGCTGTTCCTTTTCCAGGATTTTCTTTAACTTTTTATAAATCGCAGCTCCTCTCGGCTGCATTTCTACTTTCATTTTTCCAGACATTTTATAAATAAAGTTATATATTCCGTGGCAATGCTCCACCATCAGACGAAATCCCCCAAAAATAAGTTTGCTGATATGTGGATATAATTCTTCCAGGAGATCTTTTTTTTACAATTTCTGTATCTTTATCAAGCTTACGGAACTGTTCACAGATTGCATTGGCTGCCATTTCATGTCCCATTCCAAATCTTCCACTTAACACCAGTACTTTCATAACTGCCACCCTTTCTCACATACCTTCTGATATGTCTCTTTCTTATGGTGTTAGTATAGACTTTGATTCTTAAAATAATTGCCATATAATTCTAAAGATTTCTTAAAGACTTTTCTAAGAAGGAAAAAAGGCTCTCAGTTTTTCAATTGCACTCTTCTCAATCCTTGAAACATATGATCTTGAAATTCCCAACATTTTGGCGATTTCGCGCTGTGTATATTCTTCTTCATTATATAATCCATACCGCAATTTCAATACTATGCGTTCTCTTACAGACAGTTCTGACTCAACTTTCTGATATAATCGTATGACATCTTCTTTTTTTTCGAGCCTGTGATGAACATCTTCTTCTCCCATCTCGATCACATCAAATAGCTGTATCTCATTTCCCTCCCTGTCTGTTCCGATCGGTTCATACAAAGAGACTTCTTTTGACGATTTTTTCTTTCCGCGGAAATGCATCAATAATTCATTTTCTATACAACGAGCTGCATATGTTGCAAGTCTTGCACTTTTTTCCGGATCAAACGTAACAACAGCTTTCATAAGTCCTATTGTTCCAATAGACAGAAGATCTTCCATTTCCTCCGGCGGAGCTGATATTTTTTTACAATATGGGCAACCAGCCTCAGATTTCTTTCTATCAAAATATGCTTTGCTTCCAGATCACCCTCTGTATATTTTTGCACATAATACTTTTCTTCTGCTGCTGTGAGGGTTGGGGAAATGATTTCAATACAGCGGCTCCCTCCCCGGCAGTTTTATTATATTCTATGCAAAAAACAGTGATTCTGTGCTTTTCCATTTTTGCACTGAATCACTGTCTTCTTTTCCATAAGATTATTCTGTTTCTTTTTCTGCTCTTCTTAAAATATCATATACCGATGCATCTGCACTGAGTGCCACATAAAGCACCTGTTTCGGATGTGGTGCACTTTCCTGTTCATTTCCATCCTCATCTATGATTTTTTCTACAGTTGCTTCTACATTCTGTCCGTCCGGTTTCATGATCTCAATCACTTCGCCTACCGAGAATTTATTTCGCTGTTCAATCCTGTACAGTCCGTCTTTAATCTCTCCTATGATACCAAGATATGTGTACTCTCTGATATACGTATTACTGTCATAAATCTGGCTTTCTTCACTTGGTTTTCCAAAATAAAATCCTGTCGTGAACTGACGATAGGTACAATTTGAAATCTGATCCTTGTACCACGGCATATTTGCCTCATATTTCTTCGGATCTTCCAGATAATCATCAATTGCCTTACGGTACGTCCTCGCAACTGTTGCCACATACAGGGCCGTCTTCATACGTCCTTCGATCTTAAAGCTGTCGATTCCGGCATCGATCATCTCCGGAATGTGCTCGATCATACACAGATCCTTAGAGTTGAAAATGTAGGTACCTCTTTCATTCTCATATACCGGCATATATTCGCCCGGTCTCGTCTCTTCTACCACGGAATATTTCCAGCGGCACGGATGTGTACAGGCTCCCTGATTGGCATCTCTTCCTGTGAAGAAATTACTCAAGAGACATCTTCCGGAATAAGAGATACACATTGCCCCGTGGATAAAGCTTTCAATCTCCATCTCTTCCGGGATATGTGCACGGATCTCTTTGATCTCTTTTAACGAAAGCTCTCTGGCTGTTACCACACGTTTTGCTCCCAGGTTCCACCAGAAGTTAAATGTACCGTAGTTGGTATTATTTGCCTGCGTGCTGACGTGTCTTTCAATCTCCGGGCAGATCTCTTTGGCAAGCATAAAGATTGCCGGGTCTGCAATGATCAGGGCGTCCGGACCGATTTCTTTCAGTTCTTTTAAATACTCTGCTGCTCCCTCCAGGTCATCATTGTGTGCAAGAATATTCACGGTGACATGGACTCTTGCGCCATGGTCATGTGCAAACCGCACTCCATCTTTCATGTCTTCCATGGAGAAGTTTTTTGCCTTTGCACGAAGTCCGAACGCTTCTCCTCCGATATATACTGCATCTGCACCAAACATAACCGCAGTCTTCAACACTTCCAGACTGCTTGCAGGAATCAGTAATTCTGGATGTCTGTTTCTCATCTTATCGATTCTCCTTCTCTTCTTTTTTCTTCTTAATGCTGAGTGCCACACCGTCTCCCAGTGGGATGATCGATGTCTCCAGCACATCACTGTGTTTTAATTCATAGAGATAATCCCTCATCCGGCTGTGGATCGTACGGTTTCTCCGTTCAACCGCAAACCGGGATTCAATGATATCTCCATCCTGTAATACATTATCCGACATTAAGATGCCACCATCCGAAAGCAGTCTCACTGCCTCCGGCATATAGTGGATATACTGTCCCTTAGCCGCATCCATAAAATAAAATCATACGGTCCTTCCAGTGTCTTCATCACTTCCACGGGCATCCCCTTCGATCAGGGTGATCTGTTCTTCTTTCCCTGCCCGTTTGAAATTATTTCTTGCGATCGGAATTCTTTTTTCATAATTTTCTATCGTTGTGATATGGCTTCCTTCCGGAAGATATTCGCTCATTAAAATCGCCGAAAATCCGACTGCTGTACCGACTTCAAGGACTCTCGCCGGGCGGTTCATCAACATCATGACTTTCAGGAAACTCTGGGTTTCCTTCCGGATGATCGGCACGAAACTATCTAATGCTTCCTGTTCGATTGCTTCTATGACAGGATTCTCCGGACGTTCCAGCGACCGGATGTATGTGACCATACGTTCATCTACGATCATAGTATTCCTACCTCTGTTCTATTTGTTACGGTTTTATCTGTTACACATTTTTTCATCTTGAGTTTCTACAAGGGAATGAGCCGTACACTGCACAAAACAGGCTTCGCCCACTGCGTTCGAAGGCGCCTGTTTTATACAATGTGCGGCTCATTTCCCGTTTAATTATAATTATACTTTCTATACGTCCATAATAATCGGAAGAATCATTGGTCTTCTCTTGGTCCGCTTCCAGATGAAATCATTCATCGTATCACGAATCACAAGCTTGATCTTGCTCCAGTCCGCATTACGCTGGTGTGTCAGACAGTCTTCTACCGCTTCTGTAAGGACTTTTCTCGCCTCTTCCATCAGACTTTCAGACTCTCTTACATACACGAATCCGCGCGATACAATATCCGGACCTGCAAGAAGCTGGTTGCTTCCCTTCTCCAGTGTCAGTACAACGATCATGATACCGTCTTCTGCCAGATGCTGTCTGTCACGGAGTACGATATTACCAACATCTCCGACACCGAGGCCGTCTACCAGGATCTCTCCTGTATGCACGTTGTCTACAACTTTTGCTTCCTTATCGCTGAGTTCCAGTACATTACCCGATTTCAGAATAAAGATATTTTCTTTCGGAATACCAAGCATCTTGGCGATTCCTGCATTTGCTTTCAGATGTCTGTACTCTCCATGGACCGGAATTGCATATTTCGGTTTTACCAGAGAATAGATCAGTTTCAATTCTTCCTGACAAGCATGACCGGATACATGGGCATCCTGGAAGATAACATTGGCACCTTTCGCAGTCAGTTCATTGATGACCTTGGATACGGATTTTTCATTTCCAGGGATCGGGTTTGAACTGAAGATGATCGTATCGCCAGGCATGATTGTTACTTTCTTATGCACATCTGCTGCCATACGTGACAGTGCTGCCATTGATTCTCCCTGACTTCCGGTTGTGATCAGAACTGTCTTCTCCGGTGGATAATTCTTCAGCTGGTCGATCTCGATCAGTGTCTTATCCGGAACATTTAAGTATCCCAGCTCCTGTGCAACCTGGATGATATTCACCATGCTTCGTCCTTCTACGACCACCTTACGGTCATATTTACATGCCGTATTGATGATCTGCTGTACACGGTCTACATTTGATGCAAATGTTGCAATGATAATACGTGTATCTTTATGCTCTGCAAAAATGTGGTCAAATGTAATACCTACCGTACGCTCAGACTGGGTAAATCCCGGTCTCTCCGCATTGGTACTGTCCGACATCAGTGCCAGTACACCTTTCTTTCCGATCTCTGCAAATCTCTGCAGATCGATCGCATCACCGTATACCGGTGTATAATCTACTTTAAAGTCTCCTGTATGCACAACGATACCGGCCGGTGAATAGATTGCCAGTGCCGCAGCATCCTGGATACTGTGGTTTGTCTTGATAAATTCGATACGGAACTGACCCAGATTGATCGACTGTCCGTGTCTTACAACTTTTCTTCTTGTACTGCGAAGCAGATTGTGCTCCGTCAGCTTCTTCTCGATGATTCCCATCGTAAGCTTGGTCGCATAGATCGGAAGATTCAGTTCTCTTAATATATAAGGGAGTGCACCGATATGGTCTTCATGACCATGGGTGATCACAAATCCTTTGACTTTCTGGATATTATCCTTCAGATAAGTAACATCCGGAATGACCAGGTCGATTCCGAGCATATCCTCCTCCGGGAAAGATAATCCACAGTCTACAACAATAATACTGTCCTCATACTCAAAAGCTGTGATGTTCATTCCGATCTTTTCCAGACCTCCGAGTGGAATGATACGCATTTTTCCATTGTTTTCTCTCTTCAAAATTACACCTCCACGTGCTTACCGTACTATTTTTCTGCCTCTTTTTTGGCACTCCTTGCACTGTCCGTAGAACTTTAATTCGTGGTCTAACACATGAAATCCCGTTGTCTCTTCGATCTTATCTTCCAGATTTTCCAGAAGATCATCCTTGAACGGAATGATCTTTCCACATGTTCTGCATATCAGGTGATGATGATGATGTCTTTCTTCTCCATCGAAGAATTCTCCGATCTCATAACGTGCACATCCATCATCAAGATTGATACGATCCACCAATTGCATTTCCAGTAACAGCTGCACTGTCCGGTAAATTGTTGCCAGCCCAATTTCCGGATAATCTTCTCTTACTAATTCATAAATATCTTCTGCAGTCAGATGCTTATCACGATGATCTGCAAGGACCTCCAGTACCAGTATACGCTGGTTGGTAACTTTCAACCCCTTTTCTCTCAGCATTTCTTTAAACTTCTCTTTACTGATAGACATTCCAAACTACCTTTCAATCTCTACATCTTCAAGTAGTTCTTCAAATACTTTCAGAACAGCAGAAAGCTCTACATCATCTTCTACGATCTCGTATACACTCTCTGACTGGTTCTCTCCTGATGTGTCTTTCAAAATCAGACATTCTGCATCATCATCTTCCGAATCTGTCACCAGAATATAAGACACCCCACCAACTTTTGTCTGTTCAAGTACATAAAAATCTACTTCTTCATTCATCTCTTCGGACATGAATTTAATCTTTTCCATCTATAATCCACCTCTTAATCCAGGGGCGTATGCGCAAGTGAATCCAGATATCCCTGCAATATAAAAACAGCCGCAATCTTATCAATATACTTCTTGCGGTCTTCACGCCTCACCTTATTCTCTATCAAAGTCCGCTCAGCTTCTACCGTGGTCAGACGCTCGTCCCACATAACGACCTCAAGGCCGGTCCGTCTTTTTAACATCTCACCAAATGCCATTGATTTTTCCGCACGATCTCCAATATCATTATTCATATGCTTCGGAAGTCCGAGAACAATCTTCGTAACCTGATACTCTTCAATCAGTGCTTCGATACGCGCACAGGTCTTTCTGAGCTTGTTCTCGTCCTTTCTGCATATTGTCTCTACTCCCTGAGCAGTAATTCCCAACGGATCACTGACCGCAACGCCTACCGTCTTAGATCCATAGTCCAGTCCCATGATTCTCATAGTCATTATTCCCACTCATTATGCTCGATATACGTCTTGAGCATCTCTTCTACCAGTTCATCTCTTTCCATCTTCATGATCAGACTTCTGGCTCCGTTATGGCTTGTGATGTAGGTCGGATCTCCGGACATAATATAACCTACGATCTGGTTTACCGGGTTATATCCCTTTTCACTTAATGCCTTATATACAATCTCCAGAATGTCCTTTGCGCTGATCTGTGGTCCACTTTCTACCTGGAAAAACTGGGTATTTGTCATATTTTTCATATAATCACGTCCTCCAAAAATATTTCAATTTTATTCTACATGATTAAATCTCAAATTTCAATGCAATATTTGTAATTGGTTTTCAATTTCTACATTTACAAGCTGATTAATAAGATTATTCGGATTTTTTACACCAATTTTCACATATTCCTTTGTGTGCCCGATCTGAAGTTCCTCTCCATCACGCACGATTTTCTCCTCGATCAGGACCTCCTGTGTGGTTCCAAGCAGTCTTTCTTCATAAACTGCCTGCTTCTTACGGTTCAGTTCCAGAAGTTCGGCGCTTCTTGCGGCCTTGATCTGATCCGGCACCTGGTCTTTCATAGCCGCTGCCTTTGTTCCTTCTCTTCTGGAATATTTAAAAATATGTGTTTCATAAAAATCTACTTTATCTACAAATGCCTTCGACTCTGCAAACTCTTCTTCCGTCTCTCCCGGAAAACCGACGATCACGTCCGTTGTAAGTGCCGGGTTGTCGAAATATTTGCGGAGCAGCTGACATTTCTCATAATACTCTTCTGCTGTGTATCTGCGGTTCATGCGCTTCAATGTTGCGTTGCATCCGCTCTGCAATGACAGATGGAAATGCGGACACATCTTCGGAAGTTTTGCGATCGTCTGTGCAAATTCTTCCGTAATAATTCTCGGCTCCAGTGATCCAAGACGGATTCTTTCGATTCCTTCCACTTCATGGATCGCCAGAATCAGTGACAACAGGTTGTCGTCACAGTCGATTCCGTACGAACTCAGATGGATTCCGGTCAGTACCACTTCTTTATATCCATTGGCCGACAGTGTCTTCACTTCATCCAGCACACTGTCACGGCTTCTGCTTCTTACCCTTCCTCTTGCGAACGGAATGATGCAGTAAGAGCAGAACTGGTTGCATCCGTCCTGCACCTTGATATAAGCTCTTGTGTGTTCCGCCGCCGTACTTAAATGCAGATCTTCATACACTTTTTCATGATTGATATCCAGAATCTCCTGATAGGTCTCTGTTTCCTTTTCCTGTTCGTCTGATGTTTCCCGCTGACCATCCTGATTCTTTTCTTTTTCATAATTTTCCAGGATTTCAACAATATTCTGCTTCTTATTATTACCAACGACAATATCAATACCTTCCGGGATATCATCTTTCTTAGCCTGTACATAGCAGCCGCAGGCAACAACAATAGAATCCGGGTTCATCTTTCTTGCTTTATGAAGCATCTGTCTGGACTTCCGGTCCGCCATATTCGTTACGGTACAGGTATTAATGATATAGACATCCGCACCTTCCTGGAACGGCACGATCTCATATCCATGCTTTTCCAGCAGTTCCTGCATGGCTTCCGTCTCATATGCATTTACTTTGCATCCGAGATTATGCAATGCTACTTTCTTCATATATCTGTTCCTTTCTTTTTAAAACGTTATTTTAACACATTGTTGTAACATCTAACGAAAATCTTCTGAATTCTTTGGCAATTTGTTCCTTGACTTTTCTTCGTCTGACTCTTAATATATCTATAGAACAAGAAATGAATCAAGGAGGGTATTCCAATGAAAACAGTAAAGATTTCTTTAAATTCAATCGACAAAGTAAAATCATTCGTAAACGACATCACAAAATTTGATTATGACTTTGATCTTGTATCTGGAAGATATGTCATTGATGCAAAATCAATCATGGGAATCTTCAGCTTAGATCTTTCTAAACCGATCGATCTGAACATCCACGCTGATGACAACGTAGAAGAGATCATGGAAATGTTAAAACCATATCTTTGTGACTAATCAGTAATAAAAGTAAATGATTTACTTAGAAAAAGGGCTGACCTGTTTAAGGGTTCAGCCCTCTTTTTTACTCCATTTATTTTACTTCAATGATCTCAACGGTCTCAATCGCCTGTTTCATCAGCTCATCGATCTTCTCATTCAGATTCTCTTCCGAACGGCGGATCACATCAATATTCGGCTTGGTTACCGGATGTTTTGCCACGAAGATCGTACAGCAGTCTTCGAACGGCTGGATCGAGGTCTCATAAGTATCGATTTTTTCTGATACATCCACGATCTCCTGCTTGTCGAATCCGATCAGTGGACGGTATACAGGCATCGTACATACATCATTTGTTGCTGCAAGACTCTGCATGGTCTGGCTTGCCACCTGTCCGATACTTTCCCCTGTGATCATGCCTAAGCAGCCATCCTCTTTTGCAAAATGTTCTGCGATACGCATCATGTATCTTCTCATAATGATCGTCAGCTCATCATGCGGGCATTGATCGTAGATATAAAGCTGGATATCCGTAAGTTGATGACATGCAGCTTGATCGGTCCGGAATATTTTGCCACTTTCTTTGCAAGATCCACAACTTTTTGTTTTGCACGTTCGCTTGTATACGGCGGCGCATGGAAGTAAGTAGCCTCAAGGCTTACTCCACGTTTGGATACCATGTATCCTGCAACCGGGCTGTCGATACCGCCGGATAACAGAAGCATCGCCGAACCATTGGTTCCGACCGGCATTCCGCCTGCTCCCGGGATGATCTGTGAATATACGTAGATCTCATTCCTGACTTCTACGTTCACCATAACATCCGGATGATGTACATCTACTTTGATTCCGCTTTCCGGGAATGCGTACAGGATCGCTTCTCCAAGGTCACGGCTGATCTCCATAGAGTTCAGCGGATAAGACTTTTTGGCACGTCTGGACTCTACTTTAAATGTAAAGTTCTTATCTGGATACATCTCATCCATATATGCGACAACATCTTTTTTCAGTTCCTCGAATCCTTTGTCCTCCATACGGACAACCGGACAGATTCCGACCAGACCGAATACTTTCTTCAGATGTTCCACAGTCTCATCGTAATCATAATCTCCTTCACAGTCTACATAGATTCTTGCCTGTGATTTGTGTACATCGAACTGTCCGTCTACATCTTTTAATGCATAACGCACCTGGCGCACCAGTGCGTCTTCGAACAGATGACGGTTCTTTCCCTTAATTCCAATCTCTCCATATTTTAATAAAAATGTATGAAATCTCATCTTCTGATTCCTTTCCTGATCTCTTTCTCTTTTATCTGTAACTTTCTAATGTCTGGTATATCTTCTAAGCATCGGTACTATATTATATAGTGCATCGAGCGTATAGTCAATCTCTTCCAGTGTAGTAAATTCTGACATACTAAACCGAAGCGTCGCATCCAGAAACTCCTGTTTTGCCCCGATTCCTTTTAACACACCGCTGATCTGCGGATGGTTGGACGCACATGCCGATCCGGATGATACATAGATTCCTTTATCTTCCAGCGCATGTAATAGCACTTCACTTCTGATCCCTGCGATTCCTACACTGATAATATGCGGTGCCGACGTCTCATCGTATAAACCATGGATCGTTGTATTCTCGATCTTTTCCACGCCTTCGATGAAATGCTGTTTTAACGCCCGCATCTTCTCCACTTTTTCATCGAGGTTATCGTAAATCGTCTTTGCCGCCAGGGAAAGTCCTGCGATTCCCGGTACATTTTCCGTTCCGGAACGCATGTCATGCTGCTGACCGCCGCCGTAGACGATCGGACGGATCTTTACATTTTCGCCAATGTATAATGCACCCACGCCCTTCGGTCCGTGGATCTTATGTCCGCTGATGGAACACATATCTACCTTCAGTTTCTTCGGGTAGATCTTATATTTTCCAAATCCCTGTACCGCATCGACATGGAATAAAATGTCTTTATTATATGCCTTTACGATACTTGCCGCTTCCTGAATCGGCTGTACGGAACCCACTTCGTTGTTCACATACATGATCGATACCAGGATCGTATCTTCACACAGCGCTTCTTTCAACGCATCCAGACGGATTCTTCCGTACTGGTCTACCGGAAGATAGGTCACACGGAATCCTTCTTCTTCCTCAAGAAAACGCATGGTGTTGATGATTGCCGGGTGCTCGATGGATGATGTGATCAGGTGGTTGCCTGCACGCTTATTCGCTCTTGCCGCGCCGATCAGTGCATATTGTCACTCTCCGTACCGCCGGAAGTAAAATACACTTCCTTTTCCTGTACCTTCCAGAGTCTGGCAAATGTTTCTTTTGCTTCTTTTATATATTTTTCTGCTTCCACACCTTTGTTATGCATAGAAGACGGATTGCCATAGTCTTCACACATGACCTTCTGCACCAGTTCCCCGACGCTTCGGTATGCCATGGTAGTCGCCGAATTATCCAGATATACTTCCTTCATTTCTTCACTTCCTGTACTCTTCATTCTTAGTATTAGATTATGTTTCTACCCTTCCAGATGGAACATCAGAACCGAAAGCATCGTAAGTCCTGCAGTCTCTGTCCGAAGGATTCTCTTGCCAAGTGACACCGGATTTGCCCCGGTTTTCATAGCAAGTGCTACTTCTTCTTCCTCAAAGCCGCCTTCCGGTCCGATAAAGATGCCGACCGACTGCCCCGGTCTGATCCCTGCGATGATCTGCTTCGTCTCTTCCATCCCTTTTGCCAGTTCGTATGGGATCAGGACAACGTCCAGTTCTTCTGCCTGCTTTAATGCCTGCGCATAAGTGCATACTTCTCCCACCTCAGGAATAATACCTCGTCCTGCCTGCTTCGCCGCACTGACCGCAATCTGCTGCCAGCGTTCGACCTTCTTCTTCGCCTTCTTCGCATCCAGCTTGACCACGGCTCGCTTTGTCGCCACCGGGATCACCTGATATGCGCCGAGTTCTACCGACTTCTGCACGATCAGTTCCATCTTGTCCTGCTTTGGAAGTCCTTGGAACAGATATATCTTTGATGCAAGCTCGCTCTCGTCCTGCTTTTTCTCCAGTATCTTAAGCACTGCCATATCTGCTTCATAGGATTCCACTGCACACAGGTACTGACTGCCTTCTCCGTCATTTACCGTAAGTTCTTCACCGGTCTTCATGCGGAGTACATTCTTCATATGATTGACGTCGCCGCCCTCTACGTAGATCTTTTCTTCCTTCACCTGCTCCGGTGACACAAAAAAAATGTTGCATATCGAATCCTCTAATTCTTTCTTGCCGTTACAGATACCCATTCGCCCTGGTGGTTCACTTCCAGAACTTCGAGGCCTGCTTTCTTCACAGCTTCTACGACCACTTCTTCTTTATCTTCGATGATTCCGCTTGTGATATAGATACCGCCCTTTTTCAACTGGTGGATGATCACAGGTGTCAGCGGTACCAGTACATCTGCCAGGATATTTGCTGCTACGATATCGTATTTCTCATAACCGACCTTATCCTGTACTTCTTTATCATCAATGATATTACCGATCATGACTTCATACTGGTCTCTGCTGATTCCGTTGTTGTCCATATTCTCATAGGTTGCATCGATCGCACACGGATCCAGGTCTGTTCCTACCGAATGCTTTGCGCCGAACTTTAACGCCAACATTCCAAGGATTCCGCTTCCACATCCAACGTCTAAGATCTCTGTATCTTCTGTCACATATTTCTTAAGCTGGCGGATGCAGAGCTGTGTGGTCTCATGCATACCGGTTCCGAATGCTGTGCCCGGATCGATATGGATCACCATCTTGTCGCTGTCTTTGGCCTCTACATTCTCCCATGAAGGAATGACAAGAATGTCATCAATATAGAACTGATGGAAATACTGCTTCCAGTTATTTACCCAGTCTACATCTTCTGTCTGGGACTCCTCTATCGTACAGTCTCCCACATTCAGATAACTTCTCATCTCTTCTAATTCCTGTCTGACCTTCAGTAACATCTCATGCTTGTCTACTTCTTCATCCAGATAGAATGTCAGGTATGCACATCCGTCATCTTCCGGCATATCCGGCAGGATGTCTACGAACATCTGCTCTTTGTCAGACTGTGTAAGCGGGATCTTATCTTCGATCTGCACTCCTTCGATTCCAAGATCAGCAAGCATGCTGCTGACGATATCTTCTGCCTCTGTTGTTGTCTTCAGACGAAACTGATTCCATTTCATATATATTTCTCCTTTATCTCATCTTGTTTAAGACCTCCCCGGGTCTTATATCATCTTCGTTTACATTCATTGCTTATTTTAACACCTGTTGTCTTTAAAGTAAATGTACTTCTTTCGCTAAAACAATGTTAAGAAAATAACGATTCTTGTTCATACCGTGTTAAGATCCATCCGTTTCTCTTTATCTTCTTACCAAAAGTCCATACAATGTACCCGGAAGCAAAATTCCACATCATATATAACATCAATATATAAAAACATTGACAAGGAGGACTTTGACTTATGAATATTGGCATTTTAATTCTTATGATCGTCGGTGGGGGTGTCGGAATTCTATCATCACTATATATTGCGCTCAGCTTTCCGACCATGATTATCTGGAAAATTTATCGCAAAATCCGTCATGGATATAAACTTACATACTAATCATCTATTTTATGGCAGTGTTCAGATCCTGTTCTACTTCATTTAGTTCTGACAGGATCTCCTCCTGCTGTTTGTCAAATAACAGTTTCTTATTATACTGATAATACTTATCACAGTCATTTTCCTTTAAGACTGAATACTATAATAGTTCGTGTTAAGTTCTGTAACAAAAGAAACCATCTCCTGACTGTCCCCAAATGCATCTTCCATAAATTCAAATGCATGTTCCAATGCGGAAAGCGTACGTTCTGTCAGTTCTTCTCTCTCTGCCACTTCATTTCCAAACACCTCTTTTATACGTTCAAATGCTACCTCTCCTTCCAGATGTTCTTCTTTTGCAAGCTGTTCGTAAGATTCCAGTTTATCCAGCACCTGTTTTCTTACATGCTCGTCCTGCTTTGTCATCTGTTCTTCTTTCCGTAATTTTTCATATTGCTCTCTGGCTTCACAGACGACAAGATCCATTTGCAGATTGGATTTATATAACTTCAGATATTCATATATCATTGTAACCAGTCTGTCTTTTAGGAAATATTCTTTGAAGCAGCTTCCCAGACGGCCGATCAACATATTTACAACACTGAACCTCTCATCAAATGCTGCATATCGAAGTCTCTCCAGCGTATCCCTGGTATAGACACCTTCAATAATCTTCTCAAGACCATAATCTTTTTTATACTTATGATACAGTTCCAGATAATTGGCAAAATCTTTTGCGATCTTCCAGTGCTGGATATACTGATGTACAACCTCTCTGTCCGCTTTCTTTCCAAGCTTTTCATAAGTCTTCAGAAGCTGTGACAGATCTTCCCAGCCTCTGGCTGTTGCAAAGACCTTTCCATCTACCGTCGTCTCCATCCGGTAAAAATAGTCTCTCCTGATCTCAAGATATGCCAGAATCGCCGGATGAATATCTGCCTGGTATGCATATTCTTTCCATACATCATAATTCACATCTACATCGATCTTCTTGATTCGATCCAATGTTACCACATCAAAATCCCGTACCGACTTATTGTACTCCGGCGGATTACCTGCCGCTACAATGATCCATCCTGTCGGAATCTTCTGATTACCAAATGTCTTACACTGTAAAAACTGTAACATTGTCGGAGCCAGAGTCTCAGACACGCAGTTGATCTCATCAATGAACAGAATTCCTTCTCTAAGTCCTGTCTCTTCCATCTTGTCATATACCGAAGCGATGATCTCACTCATCGTATATTCTGTAACCGAGTACCCTTTCCCATCGTACGTCTTCTTTTCAATAAACGGAAGTCCGACCGCACTTTGTCTGGTATGATGTGTGATCGTATAAGATACCAGTGCGACTTTACACTCCTTTGCCACCTGTTCCATAACCTGTGTCTTACCGATTCCCGGAGGCCCCATCAGGAGAATTGGTCTTTGTCTTATTGATGGGATCATATAATCTCCATATTCATCTTTGGCAAGATATGCTCTATCGAATCTTTGATTTCTTTTTTGGCTCTTTTTATATCCATTGTATTCCCTTCTTTTGCTATTATTTATTTCATCTGATCAGAAATCCAGATCTTCTTCCAGGATGATCTTTATTGCCCAGGGCGGAACATCTACATCTTCATAGTCTTCCTCCATGAACACAAATGCCGTCTCATATACAGGCCTTTTCGCCGGATAGATTCCCCGGCCATCCGTAAAATAGATCATTCCCCGTAAATATTCAAATGTATGCTGGCGGACCAGTTCATCCACATACGAGAATGCCGGCCTGAAATCCGTTCCGCCTTCGCCTTTTAATTCCAGTTTGTCCATGTATTCTTTCAGCTCTTCTTCGCACGTGATCTTCTGATCCGTCTGAACCTGATCATCACATTGAATGATATGAATGTTCACTTTTCGGAAAAAGCTGTCGTTTTCACTTAATACGCCGTAAGTCTCCTCCAGAAATTTTTTCACCAATTCTCCCGAACAGGACATCGATGTATCGATCACAATAACAAATTCTTCTACCTTCTGAACTTCTTTCCATTCCTGTGGCTCGATCAACGGCATATTCCCATACATAGTTAATCCATAACTGTAGAAGTATAATCAAAAGAATCCGGATCCACCGTCATCTCTTCTTTTAACACCGAAAATTTTCTTAAAAATTCCCGGTAATCCATTCGCTCCCGATTTTCTACTTTCACCTGATCGATCAGATTTCCGGATGTCTGTGATGCTTCTTTGGAAAATGTCTCCATCTCTGTCTCCATACGCTCACTGATATCCTGCCAGCGGTTTTCAATCTGATTCTGTCTTTTTTTCTCCTCAGCTTTTGGCCAGTAACTGTGATCGTCTACCCGGAAATCCACCTCCAGTTGTTCAAGCTGCTTTTGTGTCAGCGCTTTTTTTCTCAGCACTTCATATATTCGTTCTGCCGTAAGCGTTTTCATTTCTTTTTTCAGTTCACGGTACATTTCTCTTCTTGGGAACGACCTGGCCTTCATAACACACCGATACTGTAATTCATCGATGATCGATTCCACAGCAATATCACATGACAGATGATAAAGCCGTTCCTCTCTTCCTTTTCTGCGGATCATATGGCGAAAAATCCCATGCAGCACCAGATGCAGGTAGATCCTGTTCACCATCACTCGGTCTTCCCTGAACAATCCCCCGAGATATTGTGGATCATAATACAGATACAGTCCGTCTGTTCCCATACCTTCCGCCCCCGTATCAAGTACAAACGGAAGACTGGATAATGCTACATCCAGGAACCGCATCTTCATATACAGTTCATTCCTTGCCATAACAAGAATCTTACGGCTTATATTTTCCAGGCGGTCCTTTTCTATGGTTTCTCTGTTATTTTCTATCTTTTCTCTGTCCATTGCTTTTCTTCTCTACTTGTTTTATAAATACTCTATAGCTCAAATGTCTTTTTCTTCTTTGGAAACTGATCCTTTCTGATATCCATAAAAATACTCAGAATTTCTGTTTTGCTACCTTCTGCCGCGAAATCCATTCCCGCCTGTAAAGATTGTTCTGTCCATAATTTTCTTCTTTGCAGGAACCGGATTCCTTCCACCTCTTCCTGCTTCACCGTCCATTTTGCCACCGCAGTCATGTGCTTTTTTAAGTATTCTTCATAACCTTGTCTGTTCTTATCTGAAGTTCTGCCGGGAACCGCAGGCGGTTCAGTGCCAGTTCCACTGCCGTCTCCTCTGTGTCTTCCGCAACCGTATGATAAAACATCTCATCATATTTTCGATAGTCCAGTTCACGGTCATAAAAACACTGACGATAATATCCGCCTGCCCCGTGATGATGCGTTTCCAGTATTCTTGCAGGGGTGTTCTCCACCGCCTCTTCATAATGCTCCGGAAAGAGTAGTTTTGCTTCCTGTCCTCCTTCAGGCGCATGTAGATATATCCTCATCTGGTACCTCATCTCTTCTACAATCGACTTCAGACTGCTCTTTTTTCCGTCCTGAAGATATATCTCTACTTCTTCCAGATGACAGCCTGTAAGTGCACCACCTCCATATCCAGAAGTCTGTTGCCAAGTACTAATTTTCTCAGATTCCGGCACCTGTAAAATGCATATCTTCCAACTTCTTTAAGTTCCAACGGCATCCATATTTCCTCAACTGAAAGATTTCTGGAAAATGCATAATCTCCCAGTATCGTGACCGGCTCACCTTCTATCTCATCCGGCAGCACCACATAACTGTCATTTCCATAATATTCAGTGATCATCATACCCTTCTCTGTTTTTTTATAACGGATTTCTTTACTCAGCATATTATCTTTTTTCACATATTCTCTGGCCATGTTTTCATCCCGTTTCATTTATTCTTTCTTATATCTGTTCTTAATAATTCTACGTTCCTATACTACTATCATTCCTTATTCTTTGCAAGTTTGTGTCCTTTTCCGCACATCTTTTTTCCTTAGGGCATCATATAACTGTATAAAAGTTTTCCGGAGTTTCTATGTTCAGATTCCATATACCCAAAACTCATCTTTCTTTTTCCACCCTTTATTCCAGATATAAACCATTAATCCTCCTTTTCTTCTTTTTCCTGCTATTTTTTTGCCGGAGGATTGATTGCCCGAATTTTCCCCGCCAGTGAAACAACTTTGACTCCGGCCAGCCGCACTTTTGTATCTTCTTCTCATTCCTTTGTTCTCCCAACCACCGAAAACTGGGGGTTGAGTTTTCAGGAGGAAGGAAAAGCTCCCGTCGGAAATGCCTCATTCGATGAATTAAAAAAATATAATGCCTACTATGCCAGAAACACTGATCAGAAAGTGATTTATCTGACTTTTGACTGTGGTTACGAAAATGGCAATACCCCTTCTATCCTGGCGGCTCTGAAAAGGCATCATGTTCCTGCTACCTTTTTCGTCGTCGGCAATTTTCTGCAGGATAATCCAGATCTGATCAAACAAATGCAAAAAGAAGGTCACACCGTCGGCAATCATACGTATCATCATCCCGATATGTCACAGATTGCGACACAGGAAACCTTCTCAAAAGAGCTTTCAGATGTCGAAGATCTTTTCAAAAAGATCACCGGAAAGTCGATGACACGATTTTACCGGCCGCCTCAGGGAAAATACAATACCGAAAATCTACAGATGGCCAAAGATATGGGATATCATACCTTCTTCTGGAGTCTCGCCTATGTTGACTGGCTTACCGATGCCCAGCCATCCAAAGAAGAGGCTTTTGACAAATTACTCGGCCGTATTCATCCGGTGCCATTGTACTACTTCACAACACTTCGAAAACCAACGGAGAAATCCTCGATGAACTTCTTAACAAATGGGAATCCATGGGATATCAGTTTTCTTCTTTGAAAGATCTTCTCAAAACTGAAGAGTAATCTTCATGTCTTACACGCTCAAGTATCAGCAAAACCGGCCGCCTGATATCAGATTTTCCGATATCAGCGGCGGTTTTATTTCTTATAAAATTTTAATTCAGTAATTAATCCAGATCAATAACATCCATCTTAAATGTGTCATCCATCTCCGCATGACTTCTCTTCTTTTCCGGGTGATTACTTAAGAGATCTGCCGTTGCATCAAATAACTCATCGTCATCATAATCATAGTCATTTGAACCAAACATATCGTAATCATCATCCGAATAATATCCTTCAAAATTATCGAACTCTTCTTCATCCTAAAGGAGTAAATTTTTCAAAATCATCTGTATCCTGAAGATTAATGTTCTTTACAGGTTTGCGGATAGCAGGACCTGTCTCATCTAAAGAACGTACACCCTTTGCAGCTGCTTTTTTTGCCGTTGCGTGTTTGACGCTCTTCTGCTTCTTTGGTTTTTCCATGGCTTTGGCTATGTTTTCTGTAACCCAAAGATCATCCTCATCGTATCCTTCAAATTCATCTTCATCATCATATTTCTTAGATGCTTTTTTCGAAACCTGTTTTGAAGCTTTCTGTGCTTTCTTTTCCTGTTTCTCTTCTTTTTTCTTAGCTTTTAATGCTTCCTCTTCTTCATCCAGATCAATTCCATATTCATCATACAGATCATCTAATTCCAGATCTCTGTGTCTAAGCTTGACTGCTGTGACAATAAGTACCAGAACAAGCAGTAAGATTAATGCAATTGCTATAATAACTACAATATCCAGGAAATTCTCTACAAAATTAAGGATTTTTCCCCATATTCCTTTTCCGTTACTTAACTTACTTTCTGAAGAAGAACTGCCGGTTGATTCCGGTGTGTATTTCTGATAGGTTCCATCTGTCGTATCATAACGATATGTTGTCTTTTCACCGTCAGAATTCAAAGCATAAATAATATAATATTCTGCGTCTTTTGTATCCTGCCAGGTGTCAAATTCTTTACCATTTAATGTCAGAGTTGTCTTCTGATACTGGCTTGGCAGATTCATCTTTCCATCATTCATCAATGGGATAATATATCTGTCTTTTGCAATCTCAACTTCTTCAAACGGTGCGAAAGATCCATCATCACTGTTATACATATAGAAATCTGCATCATCGCTGTCTTTTTCAGTCAGATACATTGCATTGATTCCACTTGCCTCCTGTGTGATCACAGAATACTTTGAACCTTCAAATGTCAGCTCGCCTTTTTTAAAACCTTCCGGAATGATCTCTTCCGAAAATCGCTGGTCACAACATACTTCTTGCCGTTCACTTTCACAACGGCACCATCTGCTGTCGATGTTGTTGTATCTTCGGTACTGGTCTCTTCCTTAATCAGAGACGGATCGCCAGCTCCGATCGTAACTGCAGAACTTCCCTGTGTTACTTCCAGGTTCGTTCCGTCTTCCGCAGTACCTGTAGCACTTGACACTTCGATATTCGAAGCACCTTCTTTTAATGCCTGAAACTTCAGATTAAATTCTGCAGTTGTTCCACTTCCGGTCCAGGAAATCTTAATGGTTCCATCCTTTCCCGTCGCATTATCACCGCTGATAAATCTCAATTCACTTTTGTCATACGTTAAAGTCGCTTCCATAGACTGCATTGATGAAGCAGAAGTCAGCTTGGTCTTTACATCAACTTCCGCTCCTACTGTAGTGGACGGATCCGCAAAACGCAGTTCTGCTGTCGCTGCTTCTGTTATCACCGACAGACATGGACATATCATACATATCGCCAAGAATGTTACAAATATCTTTTTAATTCTTCTCATGTAACCTACCCCTTTATCTTTTATTACTATTTATTCCGTTCCTTCTGTCGATCCAGTGGTTCCCGAAGTGCTGCCTGCATTATCTCCGGTCGTTCCACCTCCTGTTGTTGCCCCTTCTGTTCCTCCGGTTGTTCCCGTAGTTCCTGAGGAAGTGCTGCCTGTACTTCCGGTCGTTCCGCTTCCCGTCGATGTTCCTCCGGAATATCCGTTTGACGTACCGTAAGATCCGGTTCCGTAAGTGCTTCCACCCGTTGTTCCGTAGGTACTTCTTGTTGTACCGGTTCCGATGAATTATTGGAATAATTTTCCGAATACCCCTTACTTCCCGGTGTCTCATCATCCTCGATCGTTGTACCGCTTTTGGCCTTATCTGACGCTTTTGCAGTAATACCACTTTCAATGCCTTCAATCGTGCTGGATACAGAATACCCATCACTTCCAAACAGAAATTTATGCACCTCAAGTACATTCGAAGACAAGGTCTTCGGGATTACGACACTTCCTACTTCATTTAACATATCCGTTGTATTTTCAGCCGGAAAACCAATCGAATCTCCTAATTTATACTTTGTAAGATTCTTTGCATATCCGATCATTTCAGCCAGTGTAAAGTTTGTTGATATCTGCGGAAATACACTGTCTATGATCTTATTAACAGTGCCGACACTCATGTTCTGCGCTTTATCTGCAATTTTCTGTAATACCAGGCGCTGACGTTCTGCACGCTTAAAGTCTCCTCCTTCCGTATAACGGATTCGGGAATAAGACACTGCCTGCACACCATTCAAATGATATGTACCCTCTACTTCCGGCTCGATCTTCTCATAACTTTTTCCTGTTACTTTTGAAGTTTCGACACAATAGTTGTTCATATGCACAACTTCATCATGCGTCAGTTCCAGATCCAGTCCTCCTACCGCATCGATAACATCTACCAGTGCATTAAAGTTTACGGTTACATATTTTTCAATATTCATATCCAGATTACGGTTAATCAGCGATACTGCGCCTTCCGGTCCTCCAAAAGAATATGCAGAATTCGCTTTATTATAACTTCCGTCATCTAATTCTAATAATGTATCACGATAAATAGATACCAATTTAACTTCTTTCGTATCATTATTCAGACTTGCTATTATGATCGTATCACTTCGATTTCCTTTGCCCAGATCATTTTCTCTTGAATCCAGACCAAATAACGCTACATTCGTGTATCCTTTTTCATGTTTTACTTCATCAGAAATGTTTAATTTATCTGTATCGAGTTTCACCGAACTCAGTTTATTCATCTTACTTGCCAGAATGACTGATCCTATAACTACTACGCCCAGAAGAGTTCCGCCTAATACAGCACCTATTTTCTTCCCTATAGACCAGGTCGCAAAGCCTCTTTTTCTGCGACGCCCTCTTCGTCTGACCTTTTTCCCTGTATTTCTTGCCATACTTCATATCCTTTCCGCATTTATCCTAAATTAACACAAACCTTTTTACATATTACCCTATTTTTTTCTAAATTTCAATATTTTCAGTCCTGTTTTCCTGTTTATGTCCAATATCTCGGATTCATTGTGCATTTTAATACAATCTTTTTCGGCAGTTTTTTGATATTTTCGTCCAAGAAGATATCCTGCATATTTCGCTACACAATCTGTGAAAAGTTTAAAAACAAGCCATGGCCTTCTCTGTTTTATCAAAAAAGCGACTGTATTCTTTATCAGTTTCATTCCTTCTTTTTCTGAGCTTACCTTCCGGAATATCTCAGGATGCTGTGCCTGGGAAACGGCCATATCAAAGTTTCGGTGAAACTGTTGTGCAAAATTGTAATTATGCGAATGGATTACCCTTGCTTTTGCATTATAATATACTTCTGTTCATTCTCTATAACCTTCGCCGCGTATATCATATCTTCATTAAATATTGCTTTTTTCTCGAATCCACCGTTTTTCAAATACATATCCCGGTTATAGGCTGCACATACATCCGAACAGAAGAATGTTTTGATTCCCATTTTTCCAGATCTTTCGAAGATTTCACTTTGCTTTCCGGCGGATAATTAAATTGTCTCGTATATCTTTCTAATAATGTACTTTCTTTTCTAGGAAGCTGTCTCGCATACGCAACTGCAACATTTGCTTCTTCCAAAGCCTGTACCAGTTCACTTACCAGATACTCGTTATCCGGGCAGGCATCCTGTGTCATACAGATCACAATATCTGCATCCGATTGCCGGATTCCTTTGTCTCTCGTTGCGGCATGATCAAATTCATCCGGAGTAATCTCTTCAACTGTCACATTTTTATAACGTTCCTTCATGCTTTCCAGACTCTGTCCGTCTGTTGTATGCATCAAAAAGATACGGTTTACTTCATAGGTCTGTCTTTCCAGACGCTCCATCAGCTTTTTAAATTCTGATCCCGGATGATATACCGGAATTACGACATCTACTTTCTTCTTATTCATTTTGTGATGTTCCGCTTTCTGTTGTATTTGGATATACATTGGTCATATCATTCAAAGTATTACTTATATCTGTAACCGTTGCCGTCGGTGTATAATCCTTATTCGGATATAAGAATTGATGCAGCTTTATTACATTTTCTTCCAGTCCTTTCGGGATGACATATGAACCACTGTATCCCGGTATCTGTTCCGGAGTTTCCAGATCAAACGGGAAACCTGTTGTTTCGCCCAGCTCATAATCAAAGGCACCTGTGCAAGACTTAATATCTCCTTTGTAGTGAAGCTTGTTGATACCTCCGGCATTACCTTATCTATAATCTTATTAAGCGTTGCCAGATCCTGCTGTTTTCAATTTATCTGCTGTTTTCTTAAGGACCAGTCTTTGTCTTTCTGTTCTCTTATAATCACCGCCTGCTGTATATCTTATTCTCGCATAAGATACCGCCTGCACGCCGTTTAATTTATACGTTCCGGCTACTGCCGGTTCGATCTTCTTATATTTCTTACCTGTTACTTTAGAAGTCTCTACACAATAGTTGTTCATATGCACAACTTCTTCATCCGTTAATTTTACCGTAATACCATCAACCATATCTATCACATCGGCTAATGCAAGGAAATTGACACTGACATAATCCTGAATATTAAGATCCAGATTCTCATTGAGCATATTGACCGCCGTCTCAGGTCCGCCTACTGAATAAGCCGCATTGGCTTTATCATAATGTTCTCCGTTCTGTTTTAACATCGTATCCCTGTACACAGACACAAGCTTTACTTTTTTGGTTTCATTATTGATGCTTGCGATCATAATCGTATCTGTCCGGTTTCCTTTTCCAAGATTCTTTTCTCTTGAATCCAGACCAAATAATGCAACATTGGTATATCCGGTCTGTTTCAGTCCGTTGTTCTTTATATTCGAAAGATTGGTGCGTTCCATTTTTCCCAGCTTAAATAAGCCAAACGCCGTTGTTCCCAGAATACACAGAATGATCAATTCCAAAATAATTACAAGTCTTCTGCGTCTTCTGCGTTTTTTCAGTCTTTTTCTTCGTATTTCCTGCTGTCTTCTGGTTAATCTTTTTTTATTACGTTTACTCATGACTTCTCCTTAAAGCTAATAGGCATTTTTATTAATAAATCCTTTGAAAAATGTTAAAAATATAATCTTAAAGTCAAATCCAAGTGTCCAGTTTTCAATATAATACAGATCATGCTCTATTCTCTTCTTAATAGACGTATCTCCTCTGTATCCATTTACCTGAGCCCATCCCGTAAGTCCCGGTCTTACCTGATGTTTGATCATATACCGAGGTATTTCTTCTTTAAACTTTTCTACAAACTGCGGTCTTTTCCGGTCTCGGCCCTACAAGACTCATGTCCCCTCGAAGGACATTAAAAAGCTGAGGCAGTTCATCTATACTTGTTTTTCTTATAAACCTTCCGACCGTCGTAACACGCGGATCATCTTTGGTCG
>ENA-OQBJ01000157-OQBJ01000157.1-human-gut-metagenome-genome-assembly--contig:-NODE-157-length-35443-cov-2.772992_pt1 | contig 35443 bp, 42 predicted proteins | sample MGYA00242743_ERZ504545 | MGnify/ENA primary metagenome ERZ504545 (study PRJEB26092, sample SAMD00036252) | human gut metagenome | host: Homo sapiens | study: EMG produced TPA metagenomics assembly of... | reverse complement strand
CTTGTGAGGGGCGTTCCTTGCAAGCAGCTGTTTTATTTGATAGGTATGTGGTATAAAAAAGATGTTAACTGCTTTTTTACTTTTTGAGAAAATTCTGTATATTTGCACGCAATAAATCTAAAGCATAAAGCCCTATGTCATTTATTGCAGATAAAGTTGTTATGGACGGATTAACTTACGATGATGTATTGTTGATTCCGGCCTATTCTGAGGTTTTACCTAAAACAGTCGAACTCTCGACTAAGTTTTCACGTAACATTGAGTTGAAAATTCCGTTTGTAACTGCAGCTATGGATACAGTTACCGAAGCACAGATGGCCATTGCCATTGCTCGTGAAGGAGGTATCGGAGTAATTCACAAGAACATGTCTATCGAGGAGCAAGCTCGTCAGGTAGCAATTGTGAAGCGTGCAGAAAACGGAATGATTTATGATCCGGTGACCATTAAGAGGGGGTCTATAGTGAAAGATGCACTCGATTTGATGGCTGAATACAAAATCGGAGGTATTCCTGTAGTAGATGATGAGAATTACTTGGTTGGTATTGTTACAAACCGTGACCTGCGCTTTGAAAAGGATTTGAATAAGCGTATTGATGAGGTGATTGACAAAGGAAAACATTGTAACAACAGAGCCGGGTACAGACATGGAAACTGCTTCCAAGATTCTGCAGGAAAATAAAATTGAAAAACTTCCAGTTGTAGATAAGGATGGAAAGTTGATAGGTCTGATTACTTATAAAGATATCACAAAAGCAAAAGATAAACCAATGGCTTGCAAAGATTCTAAAGGTCGTTTGCGTGTAGCTGCCGGTGTGGGAGTAACTGCTGATACATTCGACCGTATGGAGCTTTGGTGAACGCTGGTGTAGATGCCATTGTAATTGATACAGCTCACGGACATTCTATGTACGTGATTGAAAAGCTGAAAGAAGCTAAGAAACGTTTCCCTGGAATTGATATTGTTGTAGGAAATGTAGCTACAGGTGAAGCAGCTAAGATGTTGGCTGAAGCTGGTGCTGATGCAGTAAAAGTAGGTATCGGCCCGGGTTCTATCTGTACAACTCGTGTGGTTGCCGGTGTAGGTGTTCCTCAGTTGACAGCCGTATATGATGTAGCAAAAGCCTTGGAAGGAACTGGTATTCCTTTGATTGCAGATGGTGGTTTGCGTTATTCAGGTGATGTGGTGAAAGCATTGGCAGCTGGTGGTTGCAGTGTAATGATCGGTTCATTGGTTGCAGGTACAGAGGAATCTCCGGGTGACACAATCATCTTTAACGGTCGTAAGTTTAAATCATATCGTGGAATGGGTTCATTGGAAGCTATGGAGAATGGTTCAAAAGACCGTTATTTCCAGAGTGGAACTACCGATGTGAAAAAGCTTGTTCCGGAAGGAATCGCTGCTCGTGTGCCTTATAAAGGTTCTTTGTATGAAGTGATTTATCAGCTGGTAGGTGGTTTGCGTGCCGGTATGGGTTATTGCGGAGCTCATAATATTGAAGAGTTGCATAATGCGAAGTTTACTCGTATCACTAATGCAGGAGTTCTGGAAAGTCACCCGCACGATGTATCTATTACAAGCGAGGCACCTAACTATAGTCGTCCTCAGTAAGATAATCTTTGACTTATATAATACGGATATAATCATTCTGACGTCAGGCAGACTTGCTTTTGGTGAGTCTGTTCTGGCGGACAGGATGATTTTTTGTTTAATGAAATGATGAATAGAATCTGTTATGTATAGAATTGCGTGGTTATTCCTATGTTTGTTGATGGGATTGGAATTCTCTGTTTCTTATGCAGAAGATCGCAGGGTACTTTTCCGGATTGATGGAGAGGAAACTTCAGTAGAGGAGTTTGAGCATTATTATACTCAGGTATATGCAGTTAGTCGTGTATCTGTAGAACAGTTCTTGCCTCATTTCTTGTATTATAAGTTGAAGGTGGCAGATGCTAAAAGACAAAGCTGGGATACTATCACTGATTTCCGGTTGCAATGTAGTGCCTTGCAAAATGAAATCCTGAAATCGGAAAAGAGGGGAGTGCTCCAAAAACAAGATACTCTTTTAAATTGGGTAAGATTTCGTCAGATTTCGTTTCTTTTGCCCCAACATGCTTCTTCCGAACAGGAACGTGTAGCCAGACAGCGTATAGATTCCGTTTATACGGCTTTAAAAAATGGTATACCTTTTGAAAAACTGGCACAGCCCTATATCAAGAATCTGTTGCCTTCTCCTTATTGGGATGGCGAGTGGATTCCGGAAAGATGTCTGATAAAAGAGTTTACCGAGCAATTGAGCACATTGAAGAAGGGAAATTATTCTGCTCCATTTTTTTCTCCTTTAGGCATTCATATCGTGTATTTATTGGATCACAGGCAAGGGATATATCCATCAGGAGCGACTGGAAATGTGGCTGTGCAAAAGGTTGCTAATTCAGGTCCAACCGAGCGGAAAGATAGCCTGTTGAACAAGATTCGAATGGAGTTGTGTCAAGTTTCCGATGGTTTGCTAGCTGCGTATTGGGATAAGCGCCATGGAGGCACAAAATCAGGTAATATTTCTGATAAGGAATTGCAGAGCTATTTTGAAAGTCATAAAAACGATTATGCGTGGGATTTGCCTCATTTTAAGGGAGGAGTGATACATTGTTTGAATAAAAAGGTGGCTTCAAAGTTGAAAAAAAAGATTGAAAAAATGTCCGTTAGATAAATGGAATGAAGAAATCTCGGCTTTCTCTCAGGAGAATCCGGAATGGAAGGTTGTTGTAGAAACAGGTTTGTTTCAGATTGGAACAAATCCTTATGTGGATAAATTAGCTTTTAAATGCGGACATTTCACTCCTCGTACGGATTTACCTTATGCTTTTGTATTGGGAAAGCGCCTGAAGAAAGGGCCGGAAGACTTTCAGAATGTGCGCGATGAAGTGCTGCGTGACTATCGTTTGTGGACGGAGAGAGCACAAATGGAAGAGTTAAAGCGAGGCTTCAGGATTGAATTTAACCAAGACATTTTAAAAACCGTTAATTGTAGCGGAAAAAAGTAATTAATGCCGTATCTTCGTCCTTTGTAATGTAATGGACCAAAACAAATCAAATAGACAGAAAATGAATAAATTGATTATGACTGGTGTCTTGGCTATTTTGCTTGCCTTGACAGGAACAGTACCCGCCGTGGCACAAGATAATGTGATTGATGAAGTGGTGTGGGTTGTCGCGATGAAGCCATTCTGAAATCAGACGTAGAGAATGAACGTTTGAATGCACAGTATGAAGCCGCCGTTTTGATGGTGATCCCTATTGTGTGATACCGGAAGAATTGGCTGTGCAGAAACTTTTTCTTCACCAGGCAGAGATAGATAGTATTGAAGTGAGCGATCAGGAAGTTCTACAGCAAGTAGAAACACGAATTTCATGGTTGACTGACCAGATTGGTTCAAAAGAAAAACTCGAAGAATATTACAATAAGACTTCTACCCAGATACGTGAAATGTTGCGCGAGAATATTCGTGACGGACTGACGGTACAAGAAATGCAGAAGAAGATTGTAGGAGACATCAAGCTGACTCCTGCGGAAGTGCGTAATTATTTCAGTAAGCTTCCTCAGGACAGTATTCCTTTTGTACCTACTCAGGTAGAGGTGCAGATTATTATCAGAGAACCTAAGATTAAGGAAGAAGAAATTGAACGTGTAAAGAAAGAACTGCGTGATTTTACAGATCGTATCAATAAGGGAGAAACTACTTTTTCTACGTTGGCCCGTATGTATTCAGAAGATCCGGGCTCTGCTCGTCGTGGAGGAGAATATGGTTTCACAGGTCGTGGGGAGTTGACTCTGGAGTTTGCCAATGTGGTATTTAACCTGACTGACCCGAAGAAGATTTCAAAAGTGTTTGAAACAGAATATGGTTATCATATAGCTCAGTTGATTGAAAAGCGTGGTGACCGTGTAAGCTATCGCCATATTTTGATTAAGCCTCGTGTAGATGAGAAAGAAATTGAGGCCGAACTGAATAAATTGGATACACTGGCTAACGACATTCGAAAAGGAAAAGTAACTTTGATGAAGCGGCTACATGGGTATCTCAGGATAAAGATACACGTAACAACCACGGTTTGCTGGCTAACCCGCAGACTTCTACTTCTCGTTTTGAGATGCAGCAGCTGGCTGGCTTGATTTCTCAGGAAGTAGCAAAGACCGTAGAGGGAATGCAGATTGGCGAAGTATCCAAACCTTTTACAATGATTAATGCAAAAGGAAAAGAAGTGTGTGCTATCGTAAAATTGAAAAATCGTATTGACGGACATAAAGCTACAATCTCAGAAGACTACCAGCGTCTGAAAGACATTGTTACAGCTAATCGCAGTGAAGAAAAACTGCAAAAATGGATTGTAGAAAAACAAAAAAATACTTATGTGCGTATCAACCCGTCTTGGCGTAAGTGCGATTTTAAATATCCGGGATGGATTAAACAGTGATGAGAAGTCTGCAATTTTTTTGTTCTTTGTGACATTTTGCCTGACCATTCTTGGCCTTTCGGCACAAGGGGGAATAGCTGTGCCTCCACAGACTGCGCGTACGAAGGTGAAGACTGAGGAGAAACAAAAGACAGAGGATTCCAAACAGCGTCCGGTAGCTAAAAGTAAAGTCTATCTGTTACATTCCGATTTGTTGCGCAAGGATGCAAGTCATCCGGATGCACAGATTGTAACCGGTAACGTAAAGTTCCGTCATGATAGTGTGTACATGTATTGCGACAGCGCATGTTACTATGATAAAGTCAGCAGTTTTGAGGCTTTTGGTAATGTGAAAATGGTACAAGGGGATACGTTGTTTCTTTATGGCGACCGGTTGTACTATGATGGATTGACGCAGATTGCCGAGATGCGTTGCAATGTCCGTATGGAAAACCGTACAACTACATTGCTGACCGATAGCCTGAATTATGACCGTGTATACAATCTGGGGTATTTCTTTGATGGAGGAACCCTGATGGATGAACAGAATGTGCTGACTTCTGAATGGGGAGAATATAGTCCTCAGACTAAGCAATCCGTATTTAATTACAATGTAAAGCTGGTGAACCCTCAGTTTACACTGACTTCGGATACCTTACGCTATAATACGGCTTCGAAGATAGCTGATATTGTCGGCCCTTCGGATATTTGGAGCGATGCCAATCACATTTATTCAGAAAAGGTACTTATAATACCGTAACAGGTAAGGCCGATTTGTATGACCGTTCTGTGCTTACCAATCAGGGAAAGCAGCTGACCGGTGATACGCTTTTCTATGACCGTAATACAGGGGTGGGAGAAGCGTTCAGCCGGATGGTGATGACGGATACGATAAACCGGAACATGCTTACCGGAGAATATGGCTATTATAACGAGCAGACAGATTATGCCTTTGCTACGGATAGTGCCGTAGCTATAGACTATTCTCAGGGCGACAGTTTGTTTCTTCATGCGGATACTTGCTGATGGAAACTTTCCATCAGAATACCGATTCTATGTTCCGTGAGATGAGAGCCTTTCACAAAGTACGTTTTTATCGTACCGATGTGCAGGGCACGGCCGATTCGTTAGTCTTCTCTACTGTAGACAGCTGTCTTACGATGTATCGTGACCCGATTATCTGGAACAAGAACCAGCAGCTTTTAGGCGAAGTGATAAAGGTCTATATGAACGACAGTACAATTGACTGGTCGCACATCATAGGGCAGGCACTTTCGGTAGAACGTGTGGACTCAACGATTTATAACCAAGTGACAGGAAAAGAGATGAAGTCCTATTTCGCGAACGGAGAAATGCGAAAGACGGAGGTGATAGGTTCCGCACGAGTAGTTATTATCCGATGGATTCCGACAGTACGCTGATAGGCATGAATGTATCTGAAACCAGTAAACTGGAAATCTATCTGCAAGACCGTAAGATAGAGCGCATGGTGATGAGTCCGAAATCCAATGGTGTGTTATATCCGATGTCGCAGATTCCTGCCGGAAAAGACCGTCTGGAGAATTTTGTGTGGTTTGATTACATTCGTCCGCTCAATAAGGCCGACATCTTTAATTGGAGAGGGAAACGAGTGGAAGACCAGCTGAAGAAAAATGTGCGTGGTCCGGTCGTTTTGCCGAATGCCCGATTGTTTGAAAATAAGAAGGAGGAATAATATATGGGAATGTTTACAATGAGAAAGCCTCGCGGATTCCGTCATGAATACATTTATGTGGATGAGCGCAAGGAAAAACTGCAGAAAATAGAAGAGACAGCCAAACGTGAACTGGGAATGCTTCCTCCTAAAGAGTTTAATCCGGAAGACATTCGTGGTAAGTTTGTAGAAGGTACTACCTATCTGAAGCGCCGCAAGGAAAGCGGACGTAAACCTCTGAGTTACGGAGCCATGTTTGTGGCTATTGTGGTATTGCTATATATTTTACATTATCTGATTACAGGAGAATTTACACTATGACATCGGGAGATGTAATCCGTTTGTTGCCGGATTCTGTAGCCAATCAGATTGCGGCAGGAGAAGTCATACAGCGTCCGGCCTCTGTGATAAAGGAGCTGGTAGAGAATGCTGTAGATGCCGGAGCAAAAAATATAGAAGTGCTGGTGACGGATGCCGGAAAAACATGTATACGTGTCATTGACGACGGACGAGGCATGTCGGAAACGGATGCCCGTATGGCTTTTGAACGTCATGCCACTTCCAAAATTCGGGAGGCGGCCGATTTGTTTGCCCTTCATACCATGGGCTTTCGTGGAGAGGCCTTGGCTTCCATCGCTGCCGTAGCACAAGTGGAGCTGAAAACTTGTTCCAGTGAAGACGGATTAGGTACTTTCATTCAGATTTCCGGTTCTCAGGTAGAAAAGCAGGAGGCAGTGGCCTGCCAGCGAGGCAGTGACTTCTCTGTGAAAAATCTGTTCTTCAATGTACCTGCCCGTCGGAAGTTCCTGAAATCCAATCAGACGGAGTTAAGTAACATTGTAGCTGAATTCGAACGCATTGCGCTGGTCAATCCCGATATATCTTTTGTGCTGAGTCATAATGGTACAGAGATGCTGAACCTGCCAGCCCTTCCTTTGCGGCAGCGTATTATGGGAGTGTTTGGCAAGAAACTGAACCAGGAGTTACTTTCATTGGACATTGATACGACCATGGTGAAAATACATGGATATATCGGTCGTCCTGAATCGGCCCGTAAGAAAGGAGCACGCCAGTTCTTCTTTGTGAATGGTCGTTATATGCGCCATCCCTATTTCCATAAGGCTGTGTCCAGTGCGTACGACAACCTGATTCCAGTGGGTGAACAAGTATCTTATTTCATTTATTTCGAAGTGGAACCTTCCGATATAGATGTCAATATACACCCTACAAAGACAGAAATTAAGTTTGAGAATGAACAAGCCGTATGGCAGATTCTTTCTGCGGCAGTAAAGGAAACATTAGGACGTTTCAACGCGGTACCTTCGATTGATTTTGATACAGAAGGTATGCCGGACATTCCTGCCTTTGAGAATTCTCCTTATACGGTGGCACCTCCTCAAACCAGCTTTGATCCTTCTTATAATCCTTTAATACTATAGCTGTGCCTCCTTCTGCTTACTCTTCTGCATCGGCAACCAATAAAGAAACGGAGAGGGAGAGCTTCGGACAGGATGTGAGAGAATGGGCTGCGTCTACAGGTACCTCTGTACGCTCTTCCATGAATAAAGGTGGAATGCCGGATTTTGGCAGAAGCGGAAATTATACTCCTTCGTTTGGCAGTCACAAAAATCGGGTAGAATGGGAACCTTTGTTTGAAGGGCTGGAACGTACTTCATCGGATTCGGATATTCAACCGGAAGAAGAAGTACGACCGTTTTTCCCAGAATCAACAGAATGGGGACAGGCTTCTCAGGAAGATGCCGTTACTCCATCTTTCTCTAGTGAAGAAGGTGAAAAGCAGTCTCAGGAAAATTCCATGCACCATTATCAGTATAAAGGCAGCTATATCTTGACTTCTGTAAAGTCTGGGTTGATGATTATTAATCAGCAGCGTGCCCACATCCGTATTCTTTTCGACCGCTATATGGCGCAGATAGAAAATAGGAAGAATGCTTCCCAGCGAATGCTGTTTCCGGATATGGTACATTTCTCTCCTTCTGAGATACCTGTACTGGAGGAATTTATGGACGATTTGAATGCCTTGGGGATTTGATCTTAGTAGTCTGGGAGGGGGGTACTTATTCTATTAACGGTATTCCAGCTGGAATTGAGGGATTGAATCCAGAGAAACTGGTTACAGATATGGTACAGACGGCGATTGAAAAAGGTTGTAAAGTGAAGGAAGAAGTACAAAGTATGCTTGCACTTTCATTGGCAAAAGCAGCAGCTATTGTACCGGGACAGGTACTGACCGATGAGGAAATGAATCGCTTGGTCGATGATTTGTTTGCCGTATCTACTCCGAACTATACGCCAGATGGAAAGACTGTACTGGCCGTATTGAAAGAAGATGATTTGGAGAAGATGTTTAAATGATAGAAATTCTACGAATAATACAACGTGTAATCCGGGTTCTCTAAAACGAGTAATCCGGATTTTTTATTAGGCTAACTCCATTTTTATTTAACTAACCATTCTTATTCTGTAAGAAAGAATAGTTGGTAAGCGTTTTTCGATATGTCCTCAAACGCTTTTGCGTTTAGACAAAAACGCCCTTGTGTTTAAGGTAAAACGTCCTTGCGTTTTACTTCAAATGCACTTGCGTTTTAGATCAAACGCACTTGCGTTTTTTTATAAGAGAAAAACTTTGTTTACTGAGGAATTTGGCTGTAAAAAAACTGCCCCATCCAGTAGAATGAGGCAGCTTGTATAAAGTCTTGTCAGATTTTTTCATTAATGAAGAATAACCCCTTCATCACTTGTCGGATTCTGAGTTAATGTGCTTCCGTTCGGGTAAGAGTTAATAGCTGTCTGTGGTATATAGTAAGTCACACGATAGTCAGTGGCCAGTACATCACTTGTAGGATGAGGTCCCGGATATTGTCTGGTCAGTGTGCCACCGTTACGGAATACATCGTAGCTGCGTTCTGCCTGATAAGCCAGTTCCAATTGACGTTCTTTGTCTACCAATTCAGCAGCGTTGGCTGAGAAAGTATTTGAGTCATAAGTCGCTTGTTCATTGATGGCACGCTTACGTATTTCATTGACATCAATTCTTGCATTTTCAAGCTGTCCTAGTTTTACGTAAGCTTCTGCACGGTTCAGGTACATTTCATCCAGTCGTGAAATGATGGGTGAATGCAGCTGTGATTCCAGATTATCCTCGCGTGAACATTTAGTGATGTAGAACATCGGGTAACCATTGTTGAGAGCCATTTTATAATCAATTACACCTGTGTATGTAGCACCATTATAGTTGATGGTGTAATATTCTTCTTCAGGAGTGCGGCCTGAATAAAGGCTGATAGGATATCTGTCTTTGGGCTTATTGTTTTCGTCTACAGTCCAGCACTCTGTTCTTCCCTCATTTACAGGAAGCTGAACATAAGTATATCCTGTTCCTGCAGTATTGGGAGTAATGAAACGCAGAACTTCTGTGTATTTTCCGTTGTCATCTGTAATATATTGAGGTTCAATGAACTTAGCTCGAGCATCTACAATTCCTTCATCACCTTTTCTCCAGTCGTTACGTTTGGTCTCATCCAGCAGTTCGATGTACTTGGCACTGGCATACATTTCTCCCCATCCCATACCACCGATGTTGGAGTACATACCTCCGATGCCATAGTAGTAATCAAATCCGGGAAAGTCGGTGGCCAGACGTTTGATGACAAAGATTGCTTCCGGATAGTTTTCAGGAGCTGTTCTGGCCGATTTCATGTAATCCTCGCGTGATACCAAACGGAATTGAGGTGAGTTAATGATGAGGTCGGCATAATAGCGTGCAGAGTCGGCATATTCTGTATTGGGATTTTCATAAGTTCCACTCATGTACAGATATACTCGTGACAGCATGGCTTGAGCTGCTTCTTTTGACGCATAGTCCGCACTCTTGAATGAGGTTGTAATCAGACTTTCAGCTGTACGCAAGTCATTAATCGCTTGTTGATAAGTATCTTTTACCGTAGAACGGTCTGGCAGAGAAAGGTTTGAGATTTCCTCTTCGCTAGGAGTTCCATTTACGATAGGAACTCCAAGATTCTTATCAGGAGCCTGATAATAAGGCGCCCGAAAGCACGGCACAGGTAGAAATACATCATACCACGTACATAGTAGCATTCTCCTAATTTGCTTTTAATTTCCGGGTCATCTGTATCTTTGACCATGTTAATGATATTTGAGGCCTGTGCAATGGCTTTGTATCCATAGTCCCAGAAGTTCTGCAGACGGTAGTTATCTGGGGTGCGTGAGTAAGTGATGAATTCGTAGAAGGCATCAGTAGAGGCACCGCGAATCATCATGTTGTCACCAGCGTATTCACCTAAACGGTGCATAGGGTCAGACCATGTTTTCAGCTGTGCATACATACCGTTCAGCATGTTGTCAAAAAGTACTTCCTGGTTGTCTGCTACTTGGTCGGTTGCCATGTAATTATTGGGGAATCGGTCTATGTCACAAGACGTAAATACTCCTCCTGTGATACTCAGGGATAAAAGTATAGTTGAAGTTATCTTTTTCATAAGTGTGTGCTAATTAGAAGGTTAAATTGATACCGAACATGAATTTACGTGTAGATGGATAAAGGTTTGCTCCTGCAGTACCGATTGACTTGTAGGTACCGGTAGTTTCATCGTAATATGCCGGGACTTCAGGGTCGATTCCTGAGAATCCTGTAAGTGTAAATACATTTTCAGCTGTGAAATAAATACGCATGTTCTGGATATAATATTTAGACAGGTTCAAGTTATAACCGATAGACAGAGAACGCAGTTTCAGGTAATCTCCATCTTCCAGATAACGGGTAGATGCCTTGTTTGAGTTGCTCTTGTTTCCGTAAGAGGCAGCAGGATGAGTGGCAATATCGCCTTCTTTTTCCCAGCGTGACCAACCGTCAATCAGCTTCATCTGGTTACGGTCTGTATAGGCACCATCTGAGTCGTATTCCTGGCGGGAATAGTTATAGATTTTACCTCCGAGTGAGAATCCGAATGAAGCGTTCAAGTCAATGTTCTTCCATGTCAGAGAGGTATTGAATCCACCAAACAGTTTTGGTGAAGTAGCTTCTGTCATTACTTGTTTAGCTTCAGAATAATTACTGGTTGTTTCTCCGCTACCATCGTTTTTATACCACAGAGGAGCACCGTTTTTCGGATCAACTCCTGCCCATTCGCGCAGATAGTAACGGTCGGTGCTATAACCTACCTTCAACACTTTTTCTGCTGCTCCGGCGATGCTTGTATCGTTACCACCACCACCGATAATCATCATGTTCGGGTCGTCACCATACAGCTTTTCAAGCTTGTTCTTGTTATAACCCATGTTCAGGTCAAGGCTCCATAACCAGTCTTTTGTACGGATAATGTCTCCACCAATGGTGATTTCAATACCAGAGTTGCGCATTTCTCCTACGTTCTGCCAACGACTGGTGATACCTGTCAATCCGGAAACCGGAACTTGGTATAAGATGTTGGAAGTGTATTTGTTATAGTAGTCGAATACGAAGCGCAGACGGTTGTTGAAGAAGTTAGCATCAATACCTACTCCAGCGGTATAAGTCTGTTCCCAAGTCAGGTCCTTGTTGCCAACCTGGCTGATAAGAATAGCAGGAATACCATTGTAGTTAGAAGAAACAGAGTACAAGCCGTATTGCGGATATTTAGAGTATGGAATATTACCTACTGAACCATAAGATGCACGTAACTTTAATACGTCTACCCAGTCGGCTTTGAACCACTTTTCGCGGTTGATGTTCCATCCTGCACTGATTGAGAAGAAGTTACCGTATTTCTTATCATCTCCAAAGTTTGAAGCCCCGTCTCGGCGAAGAGATACTTCTGCAAGATAACGGTTGTCGTAAGTATAGTTTGCCTTGGCAAAAACTGACTGTTTAGCCCATTCAGTAAGGTTTCCTCCAACTTCTTCAGGGGTAGCGGTTGCATCCAGTACCTCAAAGCCAGAAACGATACCAGTACCTTTGGCGTTGATTACTTTGGCAGATGTATCCATAAATTCATATGCCAGCAATGCCTGTACGGAGTGTTTTCCGAACATCTTGTTGAATGTCAGGTATTGGTTGGTATATCGTTGTATGTTGTTGGTCTGTTCTTCTTCTACACGTCCTTGTACTCCAGAAGCACTGTCTGTACGCGGATCTGTATAAGTAGACTGGAAGTAGCCTGTCCAACGGTAGTTATTGACAGACGTGAAAGTCAGCCAGTCAGTAATTTTTATATCAAAGTCAAAGTTCCCGGAGAACTCGTACGTTTTTCTTGCGGTATGATTTCCGTAAGAAATGGAGTTCAGATAGTTCAGGTCAGAGCTGTCCACCCATCCGCTATAACGGTCGGGTACCAGGTTGCCGTCTTCATCGTATGGGCTATCCCAAGGGAACATTGTATATTTAGCAGTATAATCATATTGGGAATCATCCGTATTTTTCATCGAACCGGATATGTTCGGTTTGATAGTCAACCATGAAAATGGTTTGTAGTTGGAACGATAACGGAAGCTGTATCTGTCGTATTTGTATCCTTTTACAGTTCCTTCTTCGCTATAATATCCTAAAGAGAAATAAGAGCTCATTTTCTCGTTTCCTCCAGATAATGAAATATTATAGTCTTGCGTAAATCCAGCTTGTGATGCTAGTTCTCCCCAGTCGAAATTCGCATTTCTTAGTTCGGGGTTCCAGCGTGAGAATTTGATGTCTTCCTGATTTGGGAAAGATGCATAGTAGTCGTATAGCTCTGCTCCGTTCATTACTTCCATTTTTCCGTTTGTCATGGTGCTGACACCGAGTTTGACCGAAGCATTGATTTTCATTTTTTTCGCTTTTTCCCATTTTGGTAGTTACAATGATAACACCATTGGCACCTTGTGAACCGTAAATGGCAGTTGAAGCAGCATCTTTCAATATGGTCATGTTTTCAATGTCCGATGGATTTAATACACCAGGATCTTCACCTACGATTACTCCATCTATAACCCATAATGGAGAGGTGCTTCCGCTCAGAGTCGCACGTCCACGGATTTGTACCGCTCCATTAGAACCCGGTTGTCCTGAACCTGGTGCCACGTATACTCCAGATACTTTACCGTTTAGCATATTCTCAACTGTCGGGGTAGTAACATCTTTCAGTCTGTTTTCCTTCAATGTAGACATGGCACCGGTCAAACTCTCCTTTTTCTGTACACCATATCCTACTACAACTACTTCATCCAACGTTTCGGTATCTTCGTGTAACTTGATGGTTTGTTCGCTGGTGGTAGCTGCTATTTCTACTGTTTTGTAGCCGATAAAAGAAATTTGGAGTATGGCACCGGCAGGAGCATTTAGTTCATATTTTCCGTCAATGTCAGTGATAGTTCCGTTAGTGGTTCCTTTTACAAGTACATTTACTCCGATAACAGGCTCGCCGGTTGTAGCATCAATTACTTGTCCTTTTAATTTTTGATCTTGTTGCTGAACTGCCAGATTTGTACCGGCTGTAGAAGAAGTTGCAAGCGCAGGCAAAGAAGTGCAGAATAGGCACTTGCCAATACAATACAACTGCTTTTTGCAAAACATGTTTTTGAACTCATAGTAGATTAGTATTGATAATGATTTTATATTATATTTTAGTCCAGTGGCAAATGTAATATTTTTTTTATAAGACGCAAATATTTTGGAATAAATTTATTTTGTGGTTCCCTATTTTTAAAAAGTAAACATAACCATTTTGGTTAAAATATTTTATTGTTTTAGACTTGTTCAGTTAGAATAAATAAAAAGGCTATCTCATTATGAAACAGCCTTTTCCCATTTCTTTAGTTAGAATATTTAGATCAGAATCCCAGTCCAGCTACATGATTAAGCAGTTCATACACTCCACTGCAGATACCCAATACAATGACTCCGATAAGGCAGATAAACAGACCTGTACGGGCCAGAGCCGGTGTGCGGAAGGTGGCTACCGGTGTATCGTTTGGAGTGATGTACATGGCTTTCACAATCAGCAGGTAATAGTAGAGTGAAATAATCGTATTTACCAATGCCAGGAACACTACCAGCCAGTGACCGCTATGGAAAGCAGAGGCAAATACAAAGAATTTAGAGAAGAATCCGGCAAACGGAGGGATACCGGCCAGTGAGAACAGCGCCAGTGTCATAACGAAGCTCAGGTGAGGGTTGGTCTTGTACAATCCGTTATAGGTGCTTCTGTCCACCTTTCCTCCAGTGTGCTGCTCTATGGTGCTGATGACACCGAACACAGCCAGGTTGGCTACGATATAGACTACGATGTAGTACACCAGTGAAGCCATTCCCTGTTCATTTCCTCCCAGTACAGCCAGCATGATATAACCGGCCTGTGAGATACTACTGTAAGCCATGAAGCGTTTCAGGTCTTCCTGAAGGATGGCAAAGATGTTGGCAATGGTGATGGTGACCACAATGACGATGCTCAGCAAGAGACTCCAGTCGGCTACCATCTGTCCGAATACTTTTACCAGGATGCTCATCAGCGCAAAGGCGGCTGCACCTTTGGAGATGACTGACAGGTAAGCCGATACATTGGTCGGAGCTCCCTGATAGGTATCGGGTGTCCACATGTGGAAGGGCACGAGACTCAGCTTGAAGCCCAGTCCGGCAAAGAAGAACACCATCGCCATTACCTGGAGCGGGGTTCCGGTCAGGGCTGTGGTGATGTCGGCAAAGTAGGTGGTACCGGTTGTACCGTATACCATGGAGATACCATAAAGCATCAGGCAGAAGAGAACATGGAGTTCAGGATGAACTTGGCTCCTGCTTCCGCACTGTGATGGCGGTATTTGTCGAAAGCCACCAGACAGGCCATCGGGATACTAGCCAGTTCCAAGCCTACGTAGAACAGAATGAAACTGCCTGCGCTGACCATGAAATACATACCCAGCAGCGTGCTGAGTGTCAGCATATAGAATTCTCCGGCTTTGTGACGGGTATCTTCGCGTGAGAGCCATTCCCCTGACTGCAGGAATACGAGCAGCGTGCCGGCAGTCAGTATGGTTTTTACAACAGATGCCATTTGGCTGGCATGATACATTCCTCCAAAGGCTTCTCCGCTGGTAGGTACAATGTTTAAGACCAGTTGTACGACCATCAGTGTGCAGGCAAGAGTCTGAAGTGGCTTGTGATTAGGCGTTTTCAGTATCAAGTCTGCCAACAGCATGAAGAGGATAATGGCGACCAGGCTTATTTCAGCCTGCATGGTTAATAATTCGCTCATATAATTTCTTTTAGTTTATTCAGGTTATCGGATAAGTTGGCTGATAATAGGTTCTAGCTTCCGCTGATGACATTGCTGACCCAGTAAGGAGCGAGTCCCAGTCCGGCTACAGCTATAATCAGGCAGATTACGGCAAAACGTTCGTCCCAGGTAGCGTCGGTCAGTTTCAGGTGTTCCGGGTTCTGGCAGGTGCCATACAGGATTTTTCCTACTACACGCAGGATGTACACAGCCGTGATGACAATACTCATCGTAGCGATGATGGTACAAGTGCGGTGGAACAGGTCCGGATTCTGGAATGAACCTACGAATACGGTCATTTCAGCCACGAAACCGCTCAGACCAGGCAGACCTAAGTTAGCCAGACCGGCAATGACATAACCCACGGCCAGGAAAGGCATGATTTTCATCAGTCCGCCCAGACAGCGGATGTCACGGGTGTGTGTACGGCCGTAAATCATACCGATAAGGGCAAAGAACAAGGCGGTCATCAAGCCGTGGCTCAACATCTGCAGGATGGCACCGGTAGCACTTACACGCGTCATCATCAGCAGAGCGAACAATACCAGTCCGCAGTGGCTTACAGAAGAGTAGGCGTTGATGTATTTCAAGTCGGTCTGTACTACGGCACTGAACGCTCCGTACACCACGGAGATGGTGGTCAGTACCAGGAAGAAATCGCCCCAGATAGCGGCACCGGTCGGCATCAGGTACATGGCGATGCGGAAACATCCGTAACCTCCTAATTTCATCAATACACCAGCGTGCAGCATACTTACGGCCGTGGGGGCAGAAGCATGACCGTCGGGGCTCCATGTGTGGAAGGGGAACAAGGCACCCAGCACACCGAATCCTAGGAAGACCATCGGGAAGAAGATACGTTGCATTTCGGTCGGTATCTTGTGCTGCACGATTTCCAGGATATTCATCGTCTCGGCTCCGGCTCCGTAGTAGATGCCCAGGATACCAATCAGCAGGAAGGCAGAACCACCCATCAGCATCAAGGTCAGCTTCATGGCAGCGTATTCCTTGCGGCCGCTTCCCCACACACCAATCAGCAGGTACATCGGAATCAAAGCCACTTCATAGAACATGAACATGGTGAACAGGTCGGTTGAGATGAAGAATCCGAATACTCCGGTGCTCAGCAGGGTGAACCACAGGAAATATTCTTTGGTGAGCGGTTTCAGCTTCCAGGAAGCGAATGTACCGGTAAATACGATGATGGCACTCAGCAGCAGCATCACTACGGAGATACCGTCTACTCCTACAGAGTAACAGATGTGAAGCGGGGCATACCATACGATGCTGTCTGTGAAAAGCATTTCAGCTGTAGCTCCCGCATGGCGCTGTCCGATGTAAGACACCGTGAGGTAAGCCGCAAGTGCCAGCAATAAAGTGGAACCGGCCACCATCACTCCTCTGACTTGATTGACGTTGCGGGCAATCCATAGTCCCAACAACATCAGCAGGGGTATCAATACGAAAAGACTTAATATATTCATAAGCGTATAAGTTCTTCTTTTTTAGTTCAACAGCAAGATAATTGTCAGGACAATGATTCCTGCCAGGAAATAATGCGTGTAGGTTTGTACCTTTCCACTTTGTATGGGCTGTACGGTTTCTCCAGCTGCGTTGGTACCCCAGGCCATGAAATTCATGAACTGGTCGATGACGTGGCGGTCAAACCATGCCAATGGAGTAGAGATGCAGCGGAAGATGATTTTCTTGGTCACGAACAACCAGATTTCGTCCATGTAGAAACGCTTGTAGGCCGCACGGTGCAGAGTGCTGAAGCGTGTAGCGAGCATGTCGGCTACAGGCTGCTGTTCGCGGGCGTACATCCAGGTAGCCAAGGCAATGGCGATGACGGCAATAGCGATACTCGTACCGGCTACTGTCCAGTCGAGGTGGATGTCGTAGGATTCACCGTTGGCTGAAACGAAATGTCCGAAAGGAATAAAACCGGCTACGATGGTGACCAGCGCCAGGAACATCAGCGGGAAAGTCATGGTCAGCGGACTTTCATGCGGCATGTGGTGTGCATGCAGTTCCTTGTTTTCCTTTCCCCAGAAGATGCAGTAGTACAAGCGGAACATATAGAAAGCAGTCATTCCGGCAATGATGGCCATAATCCATCCCATCACGGGGCTGTACTGGAAGCAGGCGGTCAGGATTTCATCTTTTGAGAAGAATCCGGAGAACGGAGGGATACCTGCGATGGCCAGACAGGCAATCAGGAAGGTGATGTGGGTAATCGGCATGTATTTGCGCAGACCGCCCATGGTTTCCATTTCGTTGCTGTGTACGGCGTGGATGATGCATCCGGCTCCCAAGAAGAGCAGGGCTTTGAACATGGCGTGTGTGAACAGGTGGAACATACTGGCCATGTAACCTAAACCGCCTTCGTGCGGGTTGGCAGCCGTGCATACACCTAATGCCACCATCATGAAACCAATCTGTGAGATGGTAGAGAAGGCCAGCACACGTTTGATGTCACTCTGTGCACAAGCTACGCTTGCGGCATAGAATGCGGTGAAAGCACCTACCAGGCTACCAAGTGGAGTGTGTGCGGCGCGAAGCCGATGAACAAGGGGAACATACGGGCTACCAGATACACTCCGGCTACTACCATGGTAGCGGCATGAATCAGGGCAGATACCGGTGTCGGACCTTCCATGGCATCCGGCAACCAGATGTGCAGCGGGAACATGGCACTCTTTCCGGCACCACCGATGAACATCAGTCCCAATGCCCAGGGCAGCACCATTCCGGCCTGCATCAGGCGTTCGGTTCCAGGGTTGAAGGTGAAAGTCTGCATGTAGTATCCGTAGATAAGGATACCAATCAGGAAGCCCAAGTCAGCAAAACGGGTGACGATAAAGGCCTTCTTGCTGGCAGCGATTGCTTCCGGTTTGGTGTAGTAGAAACCAATAAGCAGATAGGAAGACACACCTACCAGTTCCCAGAACACATACATCTGGAAAATGTTGGTAGCTACCACCAGACCTAACATAGAGAAGGTAAACAACGACAGAAAAGCGTAGTACCGCTGGAAGCCGACTTCACCTTTCATGTAGCCGAAAGAATAGATATGTACCATTAGTGACACTGTGGAAATAACCACCAGCATCATGACGGAAATCGGATCGAGCAAAATACCCATGTCGATGTGAAGGGAGGAAGTGAACGGCAGCCATTCAATGTTCCACGGAGTCAGTGTAGGGTAGAGACCTTCGGCAGTACGTGAGCAGAGAAATAATTGAATGCCGTCAGATAGCTCAGCACGGCTACCGCTCCTAACGATAGGGTACCGATTGTGCCTGCTACTCGATGAGGCATTTTCATGCCGGCCAATGCCAGAACCAGGAAGCTCAGCACCGGGAGGGCAAGTATCAGAATTGTATAATCCATAAGCAATTGAATAAAATGTGAGAAAGTTATCCTTTCAAGTCAGTAATATCATCGGTAAGCACCTGTTTCAGGTTGCGATACACATTAATAATGATGGCAATGGCTACAGCCGTTTCAGCTGCGGCAATGGCTATGCCGAACAGGCTGAAGAAATGGCCCTCCAGTTGTCCGGGGAAAAGATAACGGTTGAATACCGCGAAATTGATGTTGGTTGCATTAAGCATCAATTCTACCGAAATCAGCAAAGCCAGCAAGTTTTTGCGGGTAAAGAATCCGTAGATGCCGCAAAACAACATGACGGTACTGATGACGAGGTAGTGAACTACATGAATTTCTATTTCCATAATCTTACTGTGTTATTTTTGTTTACGTGCAATCAGTATCGCACCAATCATACAAGCTAAGAGCAATACACTGACTACCTCAAATGGTAATACAAACTGGTATTTCCCTGTACCAATCAAGGCATGTCCGATGTTTTCTACCGGAAGTTCGACTCCCTGTGGAATCAGGTTCAGGGCAAATCCGTTGGTCATAACTAAGAAAAGCACGAGAGCTGCACCAATAACAATGGTCAGCAATACACTGATGAGCTTGGCGCGGTTTATTTTGTACTTCATATTCTTGTCCGACTGGGTCAGCAGGATGGAGAATACATACAGCACCACGATACCTCCGGCGTAAACCATCAGCTGTACAGCGCTCAGGAAGGTATAGCCAGGATTCCGTAGATGGCTCCCGTACCTAAAAGAACGAACAGCAGATAAGTAGCGGCACGCAGGATTTTTCCTGTAGTGACAGCTAAAATGGAACAAGCAATGATACAGGCTCCTACGATATAAAATACGATTTCTTGAAGTGATATATTCATATCCGTTTCGTTTTATTTATTTCTTGTTCAGTGTCATGACGAGTTTTTCTTTCTGGAATACCGCATTCTCAAAGTCATTCGTAAACTGAATGGCATTGTGAGGACAGGCATTGACGCACAGCATGCAGAACATGCAAGAGCCTAAGTTGTACTCGTATTTCACCAGGAATTTTTTCTTTTTACCGTCTTCCGTCTCACGCATTTCCGTGGTCAGCCGGATGGTGCCGTTCGGGCAGCTCATCTGACAAAGTCCGCAGGCAATGCAATGGTGATTTCCTTCTTCATCCACCGGCATCACCAGCATGGCCCGGTGACGTTCCGGAATGTGAAGTGTAGTATGGCGGTTTTCAGGATACTGTTCGGTAATTTTCTTCTGGCAGAACACTTTCATGGAAGTGCGCATACCTACCAGCAGACTCCTGACTCCACCGACATATCCTTTTAAATATTCTTTAAATCCATTCATAGTCAAAAATTTTTAATCAAAATGTCAGACCAAATACTTTGCATACGGTCATTAATAACAATACGACCAGCGAGAGCGGCATCAGGTATTTCCATTCCAGTGTCAGTACCTGATCGATACGCAAACGGGGGAAGGTCCAGCGAATCCACATGAGCAGGAAGACGATGAAGAAGGTCTTTCCAATGAACCATACAAATCCGGGGATGTAGTCCATCACCATGTTCAGTCCGTCGAGTCCGGCAATGTGCAAGGGCATCCAGCCTCCCAAGAACAGTGTAGTGGCGATACCGGCAGTAATGAACAGGTTCAAGTATTCGGCCAGATAGAAGAAGCCGAAATGCATACCCGAATATTCCGTGTGGTATCCGGCGGTCAACTCCTGTTCTGCTTCTGCCAAGTCGAACGGACCGCGGTTAGCTTCCGCGTTTCCGGCAATCAGGTAGATGACGAAAGCCATGATGGCAGGAATGTGTCCTTTGAAAATGTTCCATCCGTTGGCCTGACCTTCTACGATGGTCTGAATATCCATGGCACCACTCATTACGACCATGGTCAGTACACTGAGGCCGATAGAAAGCTCGTAACTGATAATCATGGCTCCACTTCGTACGGCACCAATCAATGTATATTTGCTGTTACTACTCCATCCGGCCAGCAAAATACCCAATACACCGATGGAAGAAGCTGCCAGCACAAAGAAGATACCGATGTTCATGTGAAGGATTTCTCCACCTTTATTCCATGGAAGGCAAGAGAATGTCAGAATGGAAGCAAGAATTACCAGGAACGGAGCCAAAGCATAAAGAAAATGGTCGGAATGCTTCAGGCTGATGATTTCCTTGGTAAGGATTTTCAATACGTCGGCAGGTACTTGCAACAAACCTCCTTTTCCTCCTACACGGTTCGGGCCGATACGGCACTGGAAAGCCGCACAGACTTTACGTTCCATGTAGATAAGAATGATGGCCAGTACCGCGTACATGACGAGGATAAATACTCCCACAGCGAGTCCTTCCAATGTAAGTGCCAGCCATTCAGGCATTACACTGCAAAGGAATGCATGAATCTGCATGAGCAGCGGGCTGAGATTATAATAATCTAAAAACATAATTCTTTTATTTTTTCAGTTTTCTGTAATGATTGTTCCTGAAGTTTGTGTGGAGATTAACGGTCAATGTCAGGGATGACAAAGTCGAGTGTACCTCCAATGGCAATTAAGTCGGCAATTTTAGCTCCACGGCAAACGGTATCCATGGCGTGAACCAACGGAAGTCCGGTGGAACGATAGTGCAGACGGTAAGGAACTTTATCACCATGGCTCTCCAATATCACATCAAACTCACCACGACTGGTTTCTACTGATGAAGTGAATACACCCTCCGGCAACTTGATGATGGGTTTGGTCTTGGCACGGAATTCTCCTTCCGGAATATTGTCAATCAGTTGCTCGATGATATGGCAAGACTCCATGATTTCGTCCATACGTACCATGTAACGGGCAAAGGAATCACCTTCCGTGTACACAATCTCCTTAAAGTCCACCTTGTCGTAGAGTGCGTACGGATGATGCTTACGCACGTCGTTGGCCCATCCGGAAGCACGTCCGGTACCTCCTGTACATCCCAGTGAGATGGCATCTTCCTTTGACAAGACTCCTACACCTTTCAGACGGGTATCGGCAATGACGTTTGAAGTAAAGATGTCATGATAGTCCTGAATTACACTGCGCAGGTGTTTGATAAAGTCTTTCACCTTCTGCTGGAAGGTAGGATGGATGTCAGCCTGTACACCTCCAATCATGTTGTAGTTCTGAATCAGACGGCCTCCGGTAGTTTCTTCAAAAATATCCAGAATCATCTCACGTTCACGGAAACCATAGAAGAAAGGAGTCAGTCCACCCATATCCATGACCAGACAGGAGTAGAACAGCAAGTGTGAGTCGATACGCTGCAACTCGTCCATGATGGTACGGATGTACTGGGCACGTTCCGGTACTTCTATTCCGGCAGCTTTTTCAATACACATACACAACGCATGGCGATTCTGGTGAGCACTCAGGTAGTCCAGACGGTCGGTCAAGGCTAATGTCTGCGGTAGGTGAGGCTTTCGTTCATTTTTTCGATGCCTCGGTGGATATATCCCAGTATCGGGTCAATCTTGCGGATGTTTTCTCCATCGAGCGAAGTACGCATACGCAACACACCGTGTGTAGAAGGGTGCTGCGGCCCGATATTTACTACAAAATCATCTTCTCCAAACACCACGTTCTTACGGCCCTCAAGTGTGCCGTCGGGGCGGAGAAAGTATTCATCTGTCATATCGGCATTTTCCTCGTTGTCCATCCGAAGTGGGTTGGAGTTCATGTCATAATCCTTTCGCATAGGATAGCCAATCCAGTCCTCACGCAAGAAGATACGGCGCATATCCGGATGATTCAAGAAGCAGATACCGAAGAAGTCGTACACTTCACGTTCTTTAATCAGAGCGGTTTTCCACAAGTCGCTTACTGTGGGGAGCAATGCCTTTTCACGGTCTGTTGTTACCGCTTTGAGTGTGATTCTTGCACCTGTGCGGGTAGATTCCAGTAAATAAAGCGCACCCAAGCCTTCTTCACCCCAGTCCATTCCTACGATGTCACGCAAGAAATCCATCGGGTTTTCTTTGTCATTCAGTAGTGTCTCAGCTATCTGGTGTAACTTTTCTGCCGGAACTTTTACGACAGTCTCTCCTGTCTGGCTGATTTCGGCTTCAGGAATAATGCTTGTTATTTTTTCAATTTCCATTTGCATTTTTTCTTTTTACGTAGGGTTTATTCCTCTTTTTTCTTTACGGTTTACTTCTCCTAAGAAGCGCTCCACTTTGATTTTACGTTGGAGTTGCATCATGCCATAGAAGAATGCTTCCGGTCGGGGAGGACATCCCGGAATGTACACGTCTACCGGAATAATCTTGTCGATACCGTTTACTACGTGGTAAGATTTGATGAAAGGACCTCCGGAGATGGTACATCCACCTACTGCTACTACGTATTTAGGTTCGGCCATCTGTCATACAGACGTTTTAATACCGGAGCCATTTTGTGTGTGATGGTTCCCAACACCATGATCATATCGGCCTGACGAGGAGAGTTTCGGGTTACCTCAAACCCGAAGCGGGCCATGTCATAACGGGCTGCGCCTAATGCCATAAATTCGATGGCACAACAGCTGGTTCCGAAAGTCAGACTCCAGAGCGAATTGCTTCGTCCCCAGTTTATCAGTTCGTCCACTGTTCCCAGTACGATTCCGGCACCGTCCATGTTCAGACGACGTACCATGTCTTCCAGATAATCATTGTTCTTGAAGTCCTCATACTCCATAGAACGAATAGAGGTAGCTTTTTTTACTTCCATTCAAGAGCTCCTTTCCGCCAGGCGTATGCCAGGCCCAAAATTAAAACTACCAGGAAGAAACCTACACTGACCAGTGCATATACTCCTACCTGGTCTGCCACTACAGCCCAAGGAAAGAGAAATACCGTTTCAATGTCGAACATCAGGAACAAGATAGCAAACAGGTAGTAACCTGCCTTGAATTGCACCCATGATTGTCCACGCGTAGGAATACCACATTCGTACGGTTCTCCCTTCTGCGGATTGAATGACCGTGGAGCAAGTAATTTTGCGATGGTCATTGCTGCCACAACAAGGACGATAGCAGTCAGAATAACGACAATAATAAATGTAAAAAACATATATCTAAGAATTTTTGATAATACATATAGGTAGCAAATTGCTTCCGTTACACTGCAAGCCTCTGTCTGCAATGTATCAGAACAATCTATTTTAAACTGTTCTTAGATAGTATTAAATAAGGATTTTTTTTGAGGGTATATAGATAATAGAATTTATCTAATTGTGTATAAGGATGTGTGGAATATACAGAACAGACCAGCTAAATGTGTGGGTGGTCTGGAAATAAAGTCTTGTCCAAACGAGAATACCGGCAGGAAAAACTTACCGTCCAGGTTTTTCTGGGTTTGTATGAATAAAATTTTCTGCGGAATATCTGCTTGTATGTTGGCAATCAGAAAGTCAAGCGTTTTCGAAGGAATATTGTCCGGATGCTGGTAGATGGAATCAGCCGATTGGGTTTCCTCTGCTGTATTGTTCTCATTGAGCACGGTGGAATAAAGCGCAAAGAAGTTTGCTCCTATGAGTACACTCATAAGAGTAATTAGGGATATACAAGCAAAAATCTTCCACTTATTCATGCTAATACCTTCAAAAACGCTGCAAATGTAGCCATTTATTTTGATTCATGAATCTGTATTTTCATTAATTTTTCTTGTCAGGCAGTTTGCTCTGTTTTAGAAAGGATAACCAATGGCAAAATGAATACCCATTCCGTCCTTGAATTTAGGTATATTATAGTATCCACTCTTTTCGGTATCGTATGGCACATGAAGGGCAAAACCGAAGTCCAGTCTCAGAATCAGGAAGGAAAGGTCATAACGAATTCCTACTCCAGTTCCCAATGCAATGCTGTCAAAGAAATGCCGGAGATTGAATTCTGCACCGGGGCGAGCTTCATCTTTGCGCATAAGCCATACATTTCCTGCATCTAAAAAAGCTGCTCCGTTTAAGTTTCCTCCCATAAAATTTGAAAAGATACGGAAACGGTATTCCAGGTTGGCTTCCAGTTTAATGTCTCCAGTTTCATCTACGTAGGAATAATCGGAGTTGTTGGCCGGATGGAATCTTCCCGGACCGATGGAGCGTACGGTAAAGGCACGAATACTGTTGGCACCTCCCACATAGAACTGTTCGCTATAAGGTGCGATTGTCTTGTTGCCGTATGCCCATATCACTCCTCCCATCAGTCGGGTAGCTAACTGTTGCTTTTCACTGATGTGGTAGGTATATCTTACTTCTGAAGAATATTTCAGGAACTGCGCAAACGGATTTCCCAATAGTTCCTTCTCCTTTTTGCTGAATTTCTGTCCAAAAGCCGCATAAATGACGGATGTCACATTTCCGGCAGAGGTGAGTGAGTTTTCCCACCACACACGGTTCTTTTTCTTCCGGTAGCTGTTGTCGTAAGTAACCGTGTAGGTCAGTGACGGAATGAACTGGTCGTCCAAACTATGGAACAGCATCGGGTTGGCATTGGCAATGGAGTCAAAGCGTGCGGTACGGTGCTGCAAAGTGTTGAATGCCAGGTGAATTGGAGTTACGGTATGCTTAATACTGCGTTTCGGTTGAAAACTATAGGATACAGTACCTCCAAATGACAACATCTTGAAGTAGCGGGCACGATTCACCTGTTCTGCGTAAATCTTAAAGTTGGTTTCAGACGGGAAACGGAAGGGGTCTACCCGATTTCTAATCCATGGTAAAACCAGTCGTGGAAAATTCAGAGAGAGGGCAGCTCCCAGCTCGTAAGAATTCATCACAGAACTTTCCCCGTCTACAGTAGAACTGGTCTGCCATTCGTATGAACCTTTCAACTCTAAGTTCAAGGAAGCACCCATTCTTTTGAAATTCTTCTTTGAAAGATTGAATTTGGCTCCCGGCCCTGTTTGCTTGGTACTCTTGGTGGTGACATTAAGTTCCAGTTCGCTGTCATAAGGCAGGTCGAACATGGCATTGACCGTAATGTCCAGGGTATCTCTTCCCGGACGAGGAGTGTAATTGAAATCATTGTATTTGAACACGCCTAATCTGGACAATGCCTGCTGGGTATAGTTCTGGCGTTGCTGAGAATACATTTCTCCGCTTTTATAAAGAAAACGTCGGCGGAGTACCCCATATCGTATGCCCGGCTTTTTTCCTGCATAATTAATGGTGAAGTTATGAAAATTCAATGAATCATTGGGTTGTTCTCCATTATGTCCTACTAGATTGATGCTTGTCTTTCCAATATAGTAAGTACGCAATCCCTCTTCCGGAATATTATGTTTCTGTACAACTCTTAAGTTGACATAACCGGGACGAATCAATGTGTCGGCCATGAACGTAATAAAATCTGGGCGATAGAAATAATATCCGTTGTTACGGAATAGTTCTACCAGGCGATTCCTTTCTTCGTCCAATTTATTGACAGTGAACGCATCTTCTTTTATTAACAGGCGTTTACTATATGTAGCATGAATCAGACTGTCTTCCTTGGGTGAAAATCCTACATAGGTAACGGAGTCTAATTTGTAACGTTGTCCGGTGTATATGGTATAATTTAATTTGGCTTTCTTCGGGTTCTTGGCTGTATCTACTTGCACTGTCACGTTGCCTTGGAAAAAGCCATTTTCACGTAAAACGTTACTTGCTACCTTTGTACGGGTATCAGGGTTAACGGTAGATACATAAATCGGGTCGCAGCCAGTTTCTTGAAAATCCATTTACCAATACCTTTTTCGTATCGTTCAAACCGGTTATACACCCATAGTCCTAATGGGAAAGGGATACGGAGGTTGGGGCTGCCGAAAAATGAATTGTTCGGTGCCACGTTCAATGCGCCTTGTACTTCTTCCAAAGTAGCTTCTCCATTATCGGCTTCATTGTATCCCACAATTTTAGGAGTCGGTGTACCGATATAGAGCAACTCGTCTTCCGGAAGATGCTTGGTTGTGGAACATCCGGTTATGATAAATAACAGAAGTCCTGTCAGTAACAGTTTATTTATTCTTCTCTTCCTCATTTTCATCTTCTTCTTTTTTTCGACTTCAGGCTGTGGTTTTTTCTTCTTTCTGAAAATAAACAGTTCGCCCACTTTACTAACTTTCTTGCGCAGTACAATACCGGCTCCGGTTTCTATTACTTCTCCATCGAGCACACTTTCGTAGTTCTTATATGGAAAAGCTTGACGTAGCGAGTACCACTGTTGTCCAGACGATATTCTAATGAGATATTATCAATGAATGACTCGTCCTGCTGCACATTATTGCCGGTGGATACTTTTCCACCAATTACCACTCGGATACGGTTGTTCCAGAATCTCTTGGCAAACTGGAAGTTATAATCCGTAGATGTCTGTCCGGTTTCTTCTCCATTATTGGTTTCTATACCGAAATTCACATCAATGGTCTTGAGGCACTTCCAGCCACTTTGGAAATCTGGTCTTGTAGGAAAGAGTTCATGACGCTGCTTCCACCGCCACCTCCCAAGGTGCTTCCTTCCGTCAGGTACATACCTGTTACCAGCATGGTTACAGCTACCTTATTCTTTTCTTCAGCCGACATGGATGCCAATTCGTTTTGCATGGTACCGTCATCCGGAGCATCAATGATAAAGGTAAATCCTAAATTCTCCAATGTATTGGTGATATTGACACCCACATCGAAGTTGACCATGCGCGATGCCTGCCCTTCTTGTGCTACTGAAGAACGTATTCTTTCCGTCGCTTTTATACTCATGAGAGGATTCATTGCATTTCCATTCCATTGTATGTAACTTCCGCTTTGAATATGGAAGGTCTTTAACTGGATAATCGGGAGCTGGTATTTCATTTCACCGCTTAGAAGAGAATACCTTCCATTCAGAATGATGTTTCCTTCCGGTGTATATTGGAAAGACAAGTCACCACCTCCTTCAAAGTACATGTAGTTGCTTCCCTTTTCATCCATATTGACACGGCACTGTACCCCCTCGTCTATGTGTAAGGTCATCAGCATGTCGATACCTCCTAGTGAGAGGGCTGGAAGAGCCCTTCTTTGTGCAGAAGTCGTATCGCTGAAGTTGGTGAAGGTTACTGTTTCTTCCAGACGGTCTTCTACGGTCAGCGGAGAATCCTGTAGGATATAGGTAAAGTTACTGTTACCCAAAATATTCATGTTACCGCGTATATTCATGTTATCGGGTGTACCTTTAAGAGTAGAGTGGAAATCCACGTACAACTTCCCATATACGAGCGACTGTTTGGTCTGCTTGGCATTCAGCAATTCAAAATTGTTGGCATCCATCTTCAGGTTCATTTTCATCTGACTGAAATCTGCCATGTCCACATCCCCGTCAATGGTGAACGGAGTTTTCCCTTTGGTGAATATCTTGAAACGGTTGAATGTAAGCTTGCTGTCCTTGATTTCCACCGGTTTGTTATCAAATCGGAGGTTCAGAGATGCTTGCGGTACGTATACATTTACGCTATCCAGGTTAATTTTTCCGTTCATGAGCGGTTGGGAAGCATTGCCGGACATTTGCATGGTACCGTCAATATCTCCACTCAGCATAGCCATCTTACCCGGAATAAAAGAGTTTGCTATTTCCAGCGGGAAGTGATGCAATGCCATACGTGCATCTATCCGATCCTCTTTTTGTTCTTTCTCTTCAGCCGGGAAGTATGAGCCTTCTATACTGATTACTTCCTTGTCATTCTGCATGATGAGGCCGTTGATATGCTGTTCACCGGTTTGTTTGGGAAGGTAGACCGCACTCAAAGCCCAGTCGCCCAAAGCTATCCCGTTATATCTGAGCTGGTTGATGTTGTTCTCAAGAGAAATCTGATCCATGCCGTCTTCTGTCTGCACATAATGTGCTTCAGAGTTAATCACGCCCTCGATGTCTGGCATATACGGAATCACTCGTTTGAACTCTCCAATGTTAATCTGAGTCAGGGATAGAGTCAAATCTTGCTGTGCCGTAGAATCTGGAGTAGAATAGAAACTCAGTCCGGTACGCAATTCATCGTAAATGGACAAATTGGCCATGATTCGTCCGTCATCTCTCAGATAGATATAATTATCCGGATTAACCGTAAACTTACGGTACACTAAGATAGGGTCAAATGGGGTGATGTGGAGACTGATTCCGCCTTTTTGCAGGCCAGCCACCATACCTATATTTACTCCACATTCTTTTTTTACCGTTCAGATATTCAATAGTAGCATTAGCTTTGTCAGCTCCTATATCTCCATTCAGTGTAATATCGAAAGCTTCTTGGAACGGTTTGTCATTGGCTATGACTCCACTGTTAAACAAAATCTTATCAGGCTGTTGGGTGGCATTGAAATAGATGGTGTCAAGCGCTAGACTATCTGTCTTTAATCCATAAAGATTCATCGACGCATTCAATCCTTCTGCAGGGGAGGTGCGTATATTCACATTCATGCGGTTAAAGTTTATCTTTTTGATGGCCAGTGTATTGGAAATGGGGTTGTCCTTTCCTGCAAAGATTCTGAACTGGGTTTCTGGCCACAGCTCACGAAGGCAACCTGATCAATTGATTTCTGCTTCCATTGTGCGCTCAGTGCATTCGTCAGTTTGGTTATCTGATTACCTAACTCATCAATACCTCCTCGGCTTCTGAATAGAAACGTCAGGTCACCCGCATTTGCGTAGCTCCTGATAGAATCGCGTGCAGTGCTGAAGCCGAAATGTATATCTTTCGTCTTAAATATCTTTTTTTCAGTGATTAAATTTATGTCTTTTACAGATAAACGGATACCGTGACTTTTTTTCATGTCCGTTCTCATGTGAATGTCGATATTTTCGGTAGTCCTTAACGGAGAACTGAGCAATCCCATTCCGTATAAATCAAGATTCTTCACTTGAACCAACATATCCGCAGCAATTGCAGAAGGGTGTAGGGATGCATCTAACTGCGATGAGATATTCATCAGGTTGTCATTCACATCCAAGTTGAGGTTCGCTTTTGATTCTTTCAGGGCTGCATTAAGCTGTACGCCAGAGAAGACACGGGTTCCCCATTGAAGGTGTTGAGTGCGGCATTGGCTGTTAATGTAGTTCGTTTGGAAAAAATATCTGTTCCTGCTCCTTCAAGTTGCATACCAGCAGAGAGATAAAACAACGAATCAGCTGGCAGGAAATCATGCAGGTTTAGCTCACTGATTTGCATATCTGCCTTATAAGCTTCTTTAAGGAGGTTGTATTCCGCATTTAGCTGTACTTTTCCTTCATTCTGGCTTAAGGTAGTTTCGGTAAACAAATCGTTACCTTTCATACCGGCCTTTCCATGAATATTCATTCCTGACGGAATAACTACTCCGTCGGTCAGGCTACTCAGAAAATCCATTTTATAGAAATCCGAGTTCAGGTTGATCACTCCCTCTCTGGAAAGACTGTCGAGCACATTTTTTACCGTTCCGTCCATTTCCATACGGAAACAATCGGGAATTTTAACCTGGCAAGTAGTCAGTTTCAGGTCACTCAGACTTCCATCTACCCCGATACGAACTTGTAATGGAGCTGCAGGGAAGGATTGAATAAATTCTTGTGGCATGTCTGGAATCAGTTTGAACAAATCAGCTTTACCGATTTCAGCCATGAACTGCCCGTTCAATACGCCGTCCTGATTCTGTTCTGTGACCGACCAGTCTATCGTAGCTTTGAGAGCCAAAAATGAATTTGCAGTTTTGATTTGTAAAGAAGGCACACGTATGGCTTTCTCGTCTGCCTGTAATTGCCCCTCGGTCGATTTGATTTCCAGTCCCGAACGCTCTTTCAGTTCGAACTGATGCAGTAATGCCCGGATGTTATTCCCCTGATAGTATAGAGAATCCATCTGTAAATTGATGTCGGTCACTGCAATATGTGACGGATCCAATCCCTTCTCTATAGGAGGTGTATTCCCTGAGTTATAGTATAATCCACTCTGTAAAAGCTTAAATTCTTTAGCGGAATAAGCCGCTTTATGCAAGTCAACCAATCCGTCTCTTAAAGAAGCATTCCCGACTTTAAGCCCTAAGTTCATGGAGTCAAGTGGCATATCCATCTGAAAGTCCACATTTGCCAAATCAATCTTTTCTAATTTAAACTTCCAGAATGTAGGTGCACTTTGGGTGGTATCTTGTGCGGTTGTATCTGCCAGGCATAGTTTCAGATTGGCATCTTTTAGTGTGAGCTCGTTGAGCACAGCTGTTTCCGGCGTCAAGGCTACTCCATGCGATTTCAAGAAAAGTTCTCCCAGGTTTCCCTGCAAGGACATTCCTTCAATCAGGTCGACCGTATTGACTGAAGCGTTTTTCAGTTCCACTCCATCAATCTCTATCTGCTTCTTTACCAGAGGGAGTAATTGAATTTTTACGGTTAGTTTTTCCACATTCAGGAGCGTATCCTGAGGTTGGTAACCGTGGTTTCATGGACTACTAAATTTAGCGGAAAAGAAAGCGAAATTCGTTGTATATGAATGTTCATCCCCGTAGCTTGCGAAGCGTATGATGTCGCCTTATCCACAATAAAATTCTGGATAGCAGGTATATAGATTAATATACACAAGACTATAAAAAAGGATAAATGGACTTGCTAATACAATTCCTCCCCATTTTATATATTTTTTCATATACAGTTTAATCATTAGTTATGCGAATATATAAAAAAGAACCCAAAAGTGATACATTTTGTTTATGACAATGAGTTGAAATCACATTATTTGTTTACCTTTGCGTAGTTACTAATTTTAATACAATTCTATGAAACCAACTTTATTTGTACTGGCTGCCGGTATGGGGAGTCGTTACGGTGGCTTAAAACAGCTTGATGGACTGGGTCCTAACGGTGAAACAATCATGGATTATTCAATTTTTTGATGCTATCCGTGGTGGTTTCGGGAAATTGGTTTTCGTAATCCGTCGTGATTTTGAAAAAGATTTCCGTGAAAAGATTGTAAGCAAATATGAAAATCATATTCCTGTAGAAGTTGTGTTCCAGGATTTGAACGACCTGCCTGCTGGCTTTACTTGTCCGGAAGGCCGTGTTAAACCTTGGGGAACAAACCATGCAGTGTTGATGGGTAAGAATGTAATTAAAGAACCATTTGCCGTAATCAATGCTGACGACTTCTATGGACGTGACAGTTTTGCCGTATTGGGTAAATACTTGTCAGAATTGCCGGAAGGTGCAAAGAACGACTACAGCATGGTAGGTTTTCGTGTAGGAACACTTTGTCAGAAAGTGGAACGGTAGCTCGTGGTGTATGTGCAACTGATGAAAATGCTCATCTGACAACAGTCGTTGAACGTACTGAAATTATGCGTGTAGACGGTGTAGTTTCTTATAAGGATGAAAATGGCGAATGGTTGGTATTGAAGATAATACTCCTGTTTCAATGAATATGTGGGGATTCACTCCTGATTATTTCCAATATTCAGAAGAATATTTCGCTGAATTCCTGAAAGAAAATATCAGCAACTTGAAATGTGAATATTTCATTCCGTTGATGGTGAACAAGCTGATTAATGAAGGAACTGCTACTGTAAAAGTACTGGATACTACTTCTAAGTGGTTTGGTGTGACATACGCTGCTGACCGTCAGAGTGTAGTTGACAAGATTCAGGCTTTGGTAGATGCTGGTGAATATCCTGCTAAATTGTTCTGATTAGAAAACGGATTATAATTTATATAAGGAAGACCGGAATTGCAGAAATGTGATTCCGGTTTTTTGTACGATAAGTGTGATCTTATCTTTAAATTATTATGAATAGGTTTTCTATGCTTTATTATTGAGAATATTAACTTCTTAAAAAAAACAATAAAACAACTTACCCAAGAATACGCTTTTATACGTAAACTTGGGTAAGAATTAATTTAATCTAATTATTTAGATTTATCTTATTAGATACTAGGTTGAGGAGCTGCTGGGTTATTATCGCTTTCTTTGATGCCGTTGTTTGTTTCCATTTCGCACTGTGGAATTCGATAAATCATGATTTGTGATTCTGGCTCCAAATTAAACTGAACTTTAGCTTCGTAGTTTGTATCTTTACGAATAATAGGTTTCTTTAATCGTAATATATCAAAGAGAGCAAAGCCTTCTCCCCAAAGTTCCATACGGCGCTGCAACCATATCTCATCTTGCATCTCTTGTGCAGAAGACGCAGTACAAGTGTAATCTGGGTTACGATATGTCTTAACAAAATTCTCTAATGTTTGTTTTGCATTAGGATTATTAGACATCGCTTCGCCTTCTGCTTTTATGAGATACATCTCTTCTACACGCATTAATGGCCAGTCTTGTGAGTTGGTAGTATTACCCATGATGTCTTGGTAAGCTCCAAATTTTACATTTGCGTATGGAGTTAAACCAAAGTAATCAATAACAGGAATACCATCAACCGTAGTATTATCTACTAATTTAGAAGTTCCTTCTGGAGATATAACCATTGTTTACGGATATCTGAGTCGGGAATAAGATCATACAAAGCAGAACTTACATACCGGAAAGAACCTGTTAATGTCGTATAGCCATTACCTGTCAGCGAACATAGATGAGAGGGCCAGTTGATAATACCGGTTTGTACAACATCGTTATCTGGAGTGATTAAAACTCCCCATAGCCATGAGTCTGCAGTTGCTGAGTTAAACGTTGGTTTAGAAACATCTGCTAATGATTGAGGTGTACCTCCTGCAATTGCTTTTTCAGCGTCTTTAGCAGCCTCTGCCCAATTATGCATTAATAAATTAGCACGTGCTCGTAAACCGTATGCAACTGCTTCATCTATTTTATCTTTATTTGTGCCGTTATCATAGCCTTCTAATAAATCTATGGCTTGATTAAGGTCCTTTATAATCTGTTCATATACCTTTTCTACTGTTGCACGTGGATTATTTTGCTTTTCTTCCAATGTCATATTTTCTGTAACAATTGGAACACAAAGCTCATTCTCATGACCTGCATATGTAAATTGATATGCTTGTGCAGATTAAGGAAATCATATGCTCTAGCTGCAAATGCTTGGCCTCTGTAAATTAACATTTCCGGGTCTTCAGTGCCTTCTGTTAAAACAAGAACCTTATTGGCGGCATCTAGGTGATTGTAAAAAGTTTTCCAAATCAATTCATCTAAAGAACTGGTGTAAATACGGTCTGCATATGTTTGGCTATTATTGAACCAGTTATATCCAGAAGTCGTACAAGGCATGTCTTGTCCACCTTGCTCTAGAGCTTGATAAACCGCTGCGACCCCATAATCATTATGGTCTGGTTCTTCTGCTGTAGAAACTGTGGCAAATGCATTCAGTTTTGCAGACATACCATTAACAGCAGCAACTGTCATGTTGGGTCTTTGAGCAATAATGTTTTCATTTTGTTCACCTCCTATATATTGTCCTTCCATTTCTTTATCTAATTCACAAGAAGCCAATAGTAGTGTGACACCAACAAACATCAAATATTTATTTGTTATTTTCATATACACTAATTTTATTGGTTAGAAATTTAATGAGATACCTCCAGAGATTGTACGTATTGGCGAATAAACGTTGTCAGAAGCTACATATCCCTGACGAGGGTCTAAACCTTTACGAGCAGTTAAAAGGGCTACGTTGTCAGCAACAAAGTATAAACGAACACCTTCAACTTGTAATTTCCGTGTCCAATTTTTAGGTAAAGTATAGCCAAACGTAATATTTTGCAAACTTAAATAATTGGAACTTGTTAACCAGCGGTCAGATGAATAAGAAACATATATGTCGTTTACATTCATACGTGGAACATTGGTATTCTTATTTTCTGGAGTCCATTGCATTTAACATGTCTACGTGCATGCTGAACCTTGTGCATCAGTACTCATTAAACTCTGATAGGTATAATCTAATATACGTCCTCCTAACTGATAAGCAAATGCGATAGAGAAATCAAAACCTTTAAATGTGAGACTTGTACCAAATCCACCATATACTTTTGGAAGAATATCTCCTGTCATGAAACGGTGTGATGATGCTTCAGAATAAGAGGTTGTAGTTGTTTCTCCTTTTTCATTAGGTTCAGTTAATGCCCATAAGCTTTCTCCTGTTTCAGGATCTACACCAGCATATTTAGGTAAATATAATTGGTACATAGATTCACCTTCCCGATAGATACGGCTACCATCAATTAATTGTCCATTCAATTCTGGTGCTAGTTCTAATACTTTGTTCTTGAAATGAGTTAAGTTGAAGTTGATTATCCCAAGTTAGATCTTTAGTATCAAAGATATTAGAATTCAAATCCAAATTCGACTCCGCGGTTTATCATTGATCCCACATTTTCAGGGAAACGAGAATATCCCATAGATGATGCTACTGGTTTAAAGTAAAGCATGTCTGTGGTCTTACGAGAGAAGTATTCTATTGATCCACTTAATTTTCCTTTCCAAAAAGCAAGTCAAAACCTGTGTTGAAACTGTGTGAAGTTTCCCAAGTAATGTCTTGATTTCCTTTATAATATAATGTCGTAGCAAAATCACTATTATTATTAGTTAATGTGTATTGGTCCATATAAGGCTGGTAATTTCGGTAACCATTCATATACAACAGGTTATCGTTTCCTTGTAGACCATAACTAATTTTAAATTTCAACATGTCAATCCAGTTCTGGTTTTCTAAGAATGATTCTTTATT